>VOFJ01002375.1_pt1 | contig 97077 bp, 131 predicted proteins | sample 5384081 | NCBI WGS metagenome assembly VOFJ01 (sample SAMN12384729, study PRJNA508395) | human gut metagenome | isolation source: healthy gut I | host: Homo sapiens | reverse complement strand
AGACCTGTACGAACTTTCCGACGGAAAGCTCCAGATGACCGATGATATTGTCCGTCTAATGGGCAGAACGTCTCAACCAGAATTACCGTCCGAAGACGAACTATACCAACAATCGTCAGAATAACCAGCGGAGAAACTACCGTCAGAATAACCAGGACAGGTAATTCTCTTTTTTGGAATCGTAAACAATTAAAAATTCAATCAATGGCATCATTTGTAATCGAAGGAGGACACCGGCTCTGCGGCGAGATTCATCCGCAAGGTGCCAAAAACGAAGTTTTGCAGATCATCTGCGCTACGTTGCTGACTGCCGAAGAAGTGACGGTGGACAACATACCTGACATCTTGGATGTCAACAACCTGATCCAGCTGATGCGGGAAATGGGTGTGACGGTTTCAAAGAAAGGCATTGACTCATATAGCTTTAAAGCAGAAAACGTCGATCTGGCTTACCTGGAAAGCGACGAATTTCTGAAGAAATGTTCCAGCCTCCGTGGCTCAGTGATGTTGATCGGCCCAATGGTTGCCCGTTTCGGAAAAGCGTTAATATCGAAACCGGGCGGAGATAAAATCGGCCGACGCCGTCTGGATACTCACTTTTTGGGCATTCAGAACTTGGGTGCGGACTTCCGTTATGACGAAGGACGCGGCATTTACGAAATCACCGCCGACAGGTTGCAAGGCAATTATATGCTGCTGGACGAAGCCTCCGTCACCGGAACGGCGAACATTGTAATGGCAGCCGTACTAGCCAAAGGAACTACCACTATTTACAACGCTGCCTGCGAGCCTTTACCTGCAACAACTGTGCCGGATGCTGAACCGCATGGGTGCCCGGATCAGCGGTATAGCTTCCAACCTTCTGACGATTGAAGGCGTGGAAGAACTGCACGGCACACAGCACACCGTATTGCCCGATATGATTGAAGTCGGTAGCTTTATTGGTATGGCAGCGATGACCAAAAGCGAAATAACCATTAAAAACGTCTCCTACGAAAATCTGGGCATTATTCCCGAGAGTTTCCGTCGTCTGGGCATTAAGCTCGAGCAGAGGGGAGACGAATATTTACGTTCCCGCACAGGAGGTCTACGAGATAGAATCTTTCATTGACGGCTCCATCATGACGATAGCCGACGCCACTTGGCCGGGACTGACTCCCGACTTGCTCAGTGTGATGCTCGTTGTTGCCACGCAAGCCAAAGGGAGCGTACTGATCCATCAGAAGATGTTCGAAAGCCGTCTGTTCTTTGTGGACAAACTGATCGACATGGGTGCGCAGATCATTCTTTGCGACCCGCATCGTGCCGTAGTTATCGGACATAACCATGGGTTCAAGTTGCGCGGCGCCCGCCTCACTTCACCGGATATCCGTGCCGGTATCGCCCTGCTGATTGCCGCCATGAGTGCGGAAGGAACCAGTACGATCAGTAATATCGAGCAGATAGACCGTGGTTATCAAAACATAGAAGGACGCCTGAACGCTATCGGAGCCAGAATCACCCGGATATGATAAAGAAAGAAGAAGTATATAAGATAGGATTGTTCAATAAGCCGCACGGCATCCACGGCGAATTGCAATTTACCTTCACGGACGATATTTTCGACCGTGTGGACTGTGATTACCTGATATGCCTGCTCGATGGCATTTTCGTGCCTTTCTTATCGAAGAATACCGTTTCCGTTCGATTCCACCGCTTTGGTTAAGCTCGAAGGGGGTGGACACGGCCGAACGTGCCCGTATGTTTACCAACGTCGAGGTTTACTTTCCGGTGAAGCATGCGGAAGAAGCCGGTGAAGGAGAATTGTCGTGGGAATTTTTTGTCGGTTTCCGTATGGAAGACGCACCACGGGATGTTGGGAGAAGTGGTAGATGTGGATACCGCCACGGTTAACACGCTTTTTTTATCGTTGAAAGAGAAGGGGAAGAATTGCTTGTTCCCGCGCAGGGAAGAATTTATCCGGGGATAGACCAGCAACAGAAACTCATCACAGTGGAACTTCCCGAAGGTTTGTTGAATTTGGACGAACTGGAGGAGGAAGAATAAGTAATCAGAATATCTGAATTAAAGTTAAAAGTACTAAAGCGTAATCGCTTATAATTTAGAATAAACGAAATGCCAAAGAGAAGACGAAGCAAAGCTTTCTGGAAAAATTTCAAGTTCAAGTATAAACTAACGATTGTTAATGAAAATACACTTGAAGAAATTGTAGGACTTCGTGTGTCAAAACTGAATGGCCTTTCGGTGCTGCTTAGTGTGCTGGCGGTGCTTTTCCTGATTGCGGCCTGCATCATTGCTTTCACCCCTTTGCGGAATTATCTTCCGGGATATATGAACAGTGAGGTCCGCACGCAGATTGTGGACAATGCCTTACGGGTAGACTCCCTGCAACAGATACTCAACAAGCAGAACCTCTACATTATGAATATTCAGGATATCTTCAGTGGAAAAGTATCCATCGACAGCGTGCAGACACTCGATTCACTGACCACTGCCCGCGAAGACACACTGATGGAACGTACCAAACGGGAAGAAGAATTCCGCCGTCAGTACGAAGAGAATGAAAAAATATAACCTTACCACGGTCACTTCCCAACCGGATGTGAACGGACTGATTTTATATCGTCCCACACGCGGAATGGTTTCCGACCATTTCAATGCGGAAAAGAAACATTTCGGAACCGATATAGCCGCCAATCCCAATGAAAGTGTGTTGGCTACTATGGACGGAACGGTCATTCTAAGCACTTATACCGCTGAAACAGGCTATCTGATAGGTGTACAGCATAATCAGGATTTGATTTCGATTTACAAACATTGTGGTTCACTGCTGAAGAAAGAGGGCGAACGTGTGAAAGGCGGCGAAGCCATTGCTTTGGTGGGCAATAGCGGCACACTTAGCACCGGTCCGCACCTGCATTTCGAACTTTGGTATAAGGGACATCCCATTAATCCGGAGAAATACATTGTATTTTAATGATGAGTATAGAATAATAAAAAAAGAAGAAACAAATAGCCATTTTAGGCTCTACCGGGTCTATCGGCACACAGGCATTGCAGGTGATTGAAGAACACCCGGACCTGTACGAGCCTTATGCCCTGACAGCCAACAACCGGGTGGAACTGTTGATTGCGCAGGCAAGAAAATTCCAGCCGGAAGTCGTTGTGATTGCCAACGAAGCAAAGTATGCCGAACTGAAGGAAGCATTGAGTGACCTGCCTATTAAAGTGTATGCAGGTACTGATGCTATTTGCCAGATTGTGGAAGCCGGACCGATTGACATGGTGCTTACTGCCATGGTCGGATATGCCGGGTTGAAACCGACCATGAACGCTATCCGTGCCCGCAAGGCTATTGCTCTCGCCAATAAAGAGACGCTGGTCGTGGCGGGTGAGTTGATAAACCAGTTGGCACAGCAATACCGCACCCCGATTCTGCCGGTAGACTCTGAACACTCTGCTGTTTTTCAGTGTTTAGCGGGAGAAGTGGGCAATCCGATTGAAAAAGTGATTCTGACAGCTTCGGGCGGTCCTTTTCGCACGTATACGTTGGAACAACTGAAAACCGTGACCAAGACACAAGCCCTGAAACATCCTAATTGGGAAATGGGCGCAAAGATAACGATTGATTCTGCTTCCATGATGAACAAAGGCTTTGAAGTAATTGAAGCCAAGTGGTTGTTTGGCGTTCAGCCCGGCCAGATAGAAGTCGTGGTACATCCGCAATCCGTCATCCACTCCATGGTACAGTTTGAGGACGGTGCCGTGAAGGCGCAGCTCGGTATGCCGGATATGCGTTTGCCCATTCAGTACGCGTTCTCTTATCCCGACCGTATCAGCGCTTCTTTTGAACGGCTCGACTTTGCAAAATGTACCAACCTGACTTTCGAACAACCCGACACGAAGCGTTTCCGCAACCTCTCTCTGGCTTACGAAGCGATGTATCGGGGCGGAAATATGCCTTGTATTGTCAATGCCGCCAACGAGGTGGTGGTCGCCTCTTTCCTGAAAGACGGCATCAGCTTTCTCGGCATGAGTGATGTGATAGAGAAGACGATGGAGCAAAGCGTTTGTAGCCGCTTTCGTGGCGAATCCGAGTTATGAGGACTATGTAGCGACCGACGAAGAAGCAAGAAGAATCGCTTCCGAGCTTGTGCGCCGGCAAAATCCTCAGAAATAATTTGTAATTAGTAATTTGTAAATAATAAACATGGAAACATTTTTGATTCGTGCCCTGCAATTGATAATGAGCCTTTCGTTGCTCGTCATTATTCATGAAGGCGGGCATTTCTTATTTGCCCGTTTGTTCAAAGTGCGGGTGGAAAAATTCTGCTTATTCTTCGACCCTTGGTTTACTTTGTTCAAGTTCAAACCAAAGAAAAAGCGAAACAGAATATGCTGTCGGGTGGTTGCCGTTGGGTGGCTATGTCAAGATAGCCGGTATGATTGACGAATCAATGGATACCGAACAGATGAAACAACCCGAACAGCCGTGGGAGTTCCGTTCCAAGCCGGCCTGGCAACGTCTGCTGATCATGGTGGGCGGTGTGTTGTTCAATTTCCTGTTGGCGCGTTGTTCATCTACTTCAATGATTCTTTTCTGCGTGGGGCGACCAATATATAAAAGTACAGGAAGCTCCCCTCGGTATGGATTTTAATGAAACAGCCAAGTCCGTAGGTTTCAAAGACGGAGACGTGTTGCTCTCTGCCGACGGTGTTCCTTTCGAACGTTATGACGGTGATATGTTGAGCCAGATTGCCGATGCACGCGAAGTCAGTGTGTTGCGTGACGGTGCAAAAGGCTTCCGTTTATATTCCCGATGATATGATGCAACGTCTGTTGGCGGACAGTATCCGCTTCGCTTCTTTCCGTTTCCCGTATGTCGTAGACAGTGTAATGGTGAACTCGCCTGCCGCGCAAGCCGGTATCCAGCCGGGGGATAGTATTATCGCCTTGAATGGAACTCCGATTTCTTTCTCCGATTTCAAACAAGCCATGGCGGAGCGCAAAAAAAATGCTGCGACTCTCCTTAAAGACAGCATAGACCCCCGCTTCATCACCTTGGCTTATGTGTGCGTGGCGGCGTGACGGATACATTGAGTATGCGTGTCGATTCTGCCTATCTAATGGGAGTAACCGCCTGCCTTGTCACCGACCGCCTTCTTCCAATGGTGAAAAAGCAATATGCCTTCCTGGAGTCTTTCCCTGCAGGCGTCTCTCTTGGTGTGAAAACGCTGAAAGGCTATGTGGGCAATATGAAATACCTGTTCTCTAAAGAAGGAGCGAAGCAGTTGGGCGGTTTCGGAACGATCGGCAGTATTTTCCCAGCCACGTGGGACTGGCACCAGTTCTGGTACATGACGGCATTCCTCTCTATCATCCTTGCCTTTATGAATATTCTGCCCATCCCTGCGCTGGACGGTGGCCACGTGCTCTTCCTTATTTACGAGATGATAGCCCGCCGCAAACCGAGTGACAAGTTTATGGAATACGCCCAGATGACCGGTATGATTCTGCTCTTCGGTCTGCTTATTTGGGCAAACTTCAATGATATTTTGAGGTTTTTTTCCTTCTAAACTCTACTCTGACACGGTAGTTGTCAGATTGGCAATCTCATTAAAACGGGATGATCGGTATTTGGTGTGGATGTTAGCGCATGAGTATGCTGCATTGTGTTGATATTCAATGAAATGGAATACGTGATTCCTGTGATGCAAGAACGGCGTTTTAACACTGTGTTAAAACGCCGTTCTTGCATGCAGAAATGCCCTGGTCTGCATACAAGAAACGGCGTTTCCTCTTTTTCTTCCGTTTGTAATCAGTCATGACTGTTAAATCGTTAACATTTTTCTTTTCCCGCTCCAAGTCAGTTTCGTCCAGTTTTGGGGAGGGAACAGTACACGTTTTTATGTAATCTCCTTCCCGGCAGGTATAATTATAATATGCCTCCAGTTCCGGTGTCAGTTCCGCTTTCGGGACCAGTTTGCTCTCCATTTCCAAGAAAGTCCGGATGTCCGTGCTGTCCGACTGTTTCACTAATACGATGCGTCGGGCAATGGGGTTGTGGTTATAGTCCAGACAAAGGTACAACCCTTTCAGCATAGTGGGAAATTCGTAATGCGGCAGTTGCAGGTAAATGGTGACCAAAGCAAACTGGGGCAGATCCCGTTCGTTGAACATCAGGTATGAGTTTTGGTGATTACTGATAATTCCGCTTCCCCAATGAACAGATTTATAAGCGTTTATCATGCCCATTTTCACATATTCACTGTTTTCGGAAGCGCAAATCATGTAAGGTTCGATTTTCAGGCTGTCCGTAGAGGAGGAGAGACTGTAACTGAGATAAGTGCCGCTGTAATTGAAAACATCTTGTACGGATTCTTTCATTTCCTTTTCCAGCAGCTTGATGAATGAGTTACCGCTGTCCGCTTCATTCTGTTGTTCCGGTTCCATTTCCTGCAGCAGTATTCTCATCGAGCTTACATTATTTAATAAGCGTTTTTTCGAAACATTGTTCACTAGTGCCAGTGCGTCGTCCAATGCCTCGTCCGGTGTGCGGGTTTTCAGCAGGTCGATGTAGGCAGGCAGTACGCTGGAGTATAAGGCGGACAATACGCTTGGTGCCATATCTACACGGTCGGCAATTTCTTTCATCTTTACGCCATTGTTGCGCAGGTATTCTATTCTTTTGTAAATATCGGTCAGTTCATCCATGATTCTTGAGGTTGCAAATTGAATTTCGTTGCAAAGGAATGACTAATGTATTATGATTTTGTTGCATGAATATTACATTAATATTTCACTACTCTCCGAAAAGAAAATATATACGATATGATTCATTGAAATTCATTTTTTCGTTCGTCCGACACCCTGTCCTTTTGCACCGGAAACAAAAAAATACGCATTATGAATTTCAAAGAAAAACTGTCGCCTTCGGCTCAAAAAAAAAACTTTCTGATTTACTTTTTATCTTCTATGCGGGAGGAGCGGCTGTTGTATCCTATTCATTAGTCTACGCACTACGCAAACCGTTCACCGCCGCCACGTTCGACGGCATGGAACTATTTGGTATGGACTATAAGATAGCCACCAGCATCATTCAGATATTCGGGTACATGGTATCCAAGTTTATCGGAATCAAACTTATTTCTGAACTGAAGAGAGAGGGCCGCCTGAAATTCATTCTTGTCTCTATTTTTGCCGAGCTCTCTTTAGTTCTTTTCTTGGATGCCTGCCCTCGCCCGTTCAATGTGTTGGCGTTGTTCTTCAACGGACTGTCGCTTGGCTGTATGTGGGGAGTCATCTTCAGCTTCCTCGAAGGACGCCGGGTGACGGATCTGCTCGCTTCTCTTTTCGGGCTGAGTATTGCGGTGAGTAGTGGTACGGCAAAGTCGATCGGGCTTTTTTCGTAGTCGATATCTTGAATGTCAGCGAGTTTTGGATGCCTGCGTTGATTGGTGCGGTAGCGCTGCCTCTGTTGGCGGGGCTGGGATACATTCTCGACCACCTGCCCAAACCGACTGCCGAAGACAAAGCACTGCGTGTGGAGCGTGTCACGTTGGACAGACAACAACGTTGGGAACTTTTCCCGCAACTTTGCCCCTGTGCTGACGATACTTTTCTTTGCCAATCTCTTTCTCACTGTCCTGCAAGATGTCAAGGAAGACTTTCTGGTGAAAATCATAGATGTGAATGCCGCCGGACTTTCCCCGTGGGTATTCGCCAAAGTGGACGGTGTTGTGACGTTGATTATTCTGGCTGTTTTTGCCACTCTTGCATTAGTGAAAAGTCATATCAAAGTTCTTTCGACCTTGCTGACGCTGGTCATTGCAGGTGCGGTAACTCTCAGTTTCGTCGCTTTCAATTACGATAGCTTGCAACTTTCTCCGTTGGTGTGGTTGTTTATTCAGAGCCTTTGCCTCTACTTTTCCTATCTTAGTTTTCAGACAATTTTCTTCGACCGTTTTATAGCCTGTTTCCGGATTAGGGGAAATGTGGGTTTCTTCATCGCAATGGTTGATTCTATCGGCTATACGGGAACGGTATTGGTGTTGGTATTTAAAGAATGTTTTCAATCCCGAATCTGGACTGGCTCGGAATTTTACAATACAATGGCGGGCACGGTGGGAATCGTTTGCTGTACGGCGTTTACAGTTTCCTATGTTCTACCTGATGCAGCGCTACCGGAAAGGCAAGCGGAAGGAAATACGTGAAAAAGGCAACTTCTTGTTCGGTTCCTTCCCTTTGCATCTTCTTATTGAAAAGATACGAATCATAAATAAATTAATTATATATAGGAAACAAGAATGAAAAAAAAAAAGATTAAATGTGTAATTATGGATTGGGCCGGTACAGCCGTCGATTACGGATGTTTTGCCCCGCTGTGGCAGCTTTTTATCGAAGCATTTGCCGAAAAAGGACTGATTATAGATGTGGTGCAGACCCGCAAACCAATGGGGTTACCAAAATTCAGCATATTCGCGAGCTTGCTGTCGATGCCCGAGGTGAATGAACAGTTTGCTACGCGTTATCAGCGTGCCTGGACGGAGGAAGATGTGGTGGAATTGAACCGTCTTTTGAAAGTTGAAAAACATCTGTTTGCCTTGCTCGAAAATTACACAGACCCTATTCCGGGAGTAATTCCGACACTGGAGAAACTGCGTGCCGAAGGTCTGAAAATCGGCTCTACTACCGGATATACCCGCGAAATGATGAATGTTGTTCTTCCTGCTGCGCAGGCAAAAGGGTATCGGGTGGATTACTGTGCTACTCCGAACTTACTTCCCGCCGGACGTCCGGCTCCTTACATGATTTTTGAAAACCTGATAAAGCTGGGGTCGACAGTCTTGATGCCGTAGTAAAAGTTGGGGACACGATTGCCGACATCAAAGAAGGAGTCAACGCAAAAGGTTTGCAGTAGTGGGAGTTGTTCTCGGAAGTAACGAAATGGCTCTCACCGAAGGCCGAAACAAAATCAATGCCTGCCTCCGAACTCGAAGCCCGCATCGCTGAAGTGAAGGAACGCATGTTTGCTGCAGGTGCCTCTTATGTGATTCTTTCCATGGAGGAACTGCCTGCATTGATCGAAAGAATGAACGCTGACAGATGATAAGCGGAACGGTAACCGCTTCTGTACTTTTTATAACAATATATCGCAAAGAAAATCTTTATTCCATTCTGTGCTGGTAAAAAATGTATCATTATGAAACCATATTTGTTATTAACTCCGGGACCTCTAACCACCTCTGAAACAGTAAAAGAAGCTATGCTGACTGACTGGTGTACCTGGGACGAAGATTATAACCTCGGCATTGTTCAGGAACTCCGCAAAGACCTGGTTAACATCGCCACTAAAAAACCGGAAGAATACACTTCCATCCTTTTACAGGGAAGCGGAACCTATTGCGTGGAGGCCGTACTTGGCGCCACTATCACTCCGAAAGACAAACTTCCTGATTTGCAGCAACGGCGCTTACGGAGACCGCATGGGTAATATTGCCGAATATTATCACCTCGATTATGATATGCTTGCTTTTGAAGAAACAGAGCAGGTATCAGTTGAATATGTAGACGATTATCTTAGCAATAACTCCGATATCACACATGTCGCTTTCGTTCATTGCGAAACAACGACCGGTATCCTGAATCCGATCAAAGAACTGTCCCACATCGTCAAGATGCATGGTAAAAAAAGCGATTGTTGACTGCATGAGCAGCTTCGGAGGAATTCCCTTGATGTAAACGAATTAGGAATTGACTTCCTAATCAGCAGTTCCAACAAATGTATTCAAGGCGTACCGGATTCGGGTTTCATCATTGCCCGCCGTTCGGAATTAAAATATTGCAAAGGAGTGGCACGCTCTCTTTCCTGGACATCTACGACCAATGGGAAACTATGGAAAAAGGACATGGAAAATGGCGCTTCACTTCACCGACACACGTAGTCCGTGCTTTCAAACAGGCCCTGGCCGAATTCTCGAAGAAGGAGGCGTAGAAGCACGTTACCAGCGCTACTGCGAAAATCACCGTATATTAGTAGAAGGGATGCGTTCTCTCGGTTTCCAAACGTTGCTCGACGACGACTATTGCAGTCACCGATTATCACTTCTTTCCTTTATCCGCATAAGGATTTTGACTTTAAGGCTTTCTATCTGGCACTGAAAAGCAAAGGGTTCGTCATCTATCCGGGCAAAATCTCAAAAAGCCGACACTTTCCGTATCGGAAACATCGGTGACGTATATCCGGAGGATTTCTGCCGGCTGGTAGAGGTGATTCGTGAAACGGAATATTGATTTTTTACTGCGAGGCCGGTAGAAGGTCAGTAGTAGCCCACCTATCGTGCCGGCCTCAATTTATGAATTGTTTTTTAATGTAGAAGGTTGCGAAAGTCTCAAACTACTAACGATTGCCGCTACCACTGCAAATATGCTTCCTACTATCAGGCAGACCGCCGTGCTTTTACCTGGAATAACGAAACTGAAAAGTAATGCGACGAGCGTAGTTCCCGATGTCTGTCCCAACAGGCGTGCCATACCCAGCATTCCGCTTGCTCCTCCCGAACGTTTCGTCGGAGCAGAAGAAATAATTGTACTGTTGTTCGGTGTCTGAAAAAAGCCCGAAACCTGCACCACATAGCATCAGCCGTAGGATTAAGCTGATATCGGAGGACTCGGCAGTCAGGCCGGACAGGGAGAAAAGCCCCGGCAAACAGCACCATACCGACGCTTCCTAATATTCCCGGATGAATCCGTTCCACCAGGTATCCCGCCAACGGAGCAGTGACGAGGGTCGCCAACGGCCACGGGGTTAGCAGGAGTCCTGTCATAACTTCACTGTGTCCCAAGGTGTTTTGCAGGAAAAAGGGTAAAGAAACCATTGCCGACATTTGCGCGATAAACGAACAAATGGAGGTCAGGATAGACAGTCGGAAAATAGGGATACGTAATAGGTCCAAGGGTAGTAACGGAGTGGTTTGGCTGAGTTGACGGCGCACGTAATAAGTACCCACCACCACGAGAACAATTAATTGGATGAAAAGAAAATCCATTTTTCGTGATGTGCGAATCCGTCCAGCGTGTAAATCAGTAATCCGAAAGTAATAGCATTGGCTATGGCACTGATCGTATCGAACTTTCGTTTCGTGCGTTCTTCTTGTCTCGGCAAATGCTTCATACCCAGCACTAATGCCGTAATTCCCAAGGGTACGTTGATCGCGAACAGCCAGTGCCAACTGGCAATGGAAAGAATCCCGCTGGCTACGGAAGGTCCTGCGGCGGCAGAGATCGCTACTACCATGGCATTAATTCCCATTCCGCGTCCGAGCTGGCTTTTCGGATAAATATATCGTAACTGCGCCGTGTTCACACTTGTAATAGCCGAAGCGCTGAATCCTTGAAAAATGCGGGCGATCGTCAATGTCCAGAATGAATCGGACAGGGCGCAAATCAGTGAAGTGATACAGAATAACCCAATCCCCGAAAGATATACTTTTCGATAACCGATAATCTCCCCCAAAGCGGAAAAAAGACAACAGAGAAACAACGATTGCCAACTGGTAACCGTTGATAATCCAGGTAGTCACGGCGGGTGAAGTCCCGAAATCGTGCGAAAGGGTGGGGGAGTACGATGTTAATAATGTTAACGTCCAATACTGACATACAAAGAGCGAATCCAACGGAGATTACCGCCCAGATACGTTTGGGCATTGGTAGTCCGTCGGTTTCGTCCGTTGGAGCAGGATTTACTGATTGTATCATAAAAACTTATTCTTGTAGAATTTTTCTTTTTTCTGTAAAAGTAAACAAAACAGCGCTTTACGTGTTTTCGTTTTCTTAAAAAAATAAGTTTTTTAGTGCAGCCTGTGGTGCTGTCCGGGATGCCGGGGAGCCGTTGTCTTTAGTGCCTGCAACCGTCTGTTTTTATGGTTGAAAACGGTCTGATAATTTTAGGATTCGTTGATTACTACTTCCACGAAATTCCAGATAAGGAGAGAAAAGATCCTGTTCGAAACGTCCGTCTACCAATACGTTTATATAAGGAAGAACCGCATTCAGTCGGGGGGTTGTTCCCGGATTTCTTCATACGTATATCCTGTGTAACACCATATATTCATTCCTGTTTCCTCTTTCACTCTTTTTTGACAAGCGCCAGAAATTCTTCCGGGTAGAACAAGGGATCCCCCGGAGAAAGTGACTCCATCCAGTAAAGGATTCGCTTTGATTTCCCGGATAATCGATTGTATCTTTTCTTCCGTAAGTTCTTCACCTGCGTTCGGATTCCAACTTTCCGGGTTATGACAACCGGGACAGTGATGGGAACATCCGGCAAGATAAATGGAATACCGTATCCCTTCACCGTCAACGATTGTTTCCGGATAAGTTCCTAACAAGCGGAGAGTTGAAAGTTGAGAGTCAAGAGTTGTCATTGTAAATTAGGATATGAAAATATAAGTAAAGTTCTCAACTCTCAACTTCTTACAAGTGCTTTACCCGGTCCTTTTCTTCTGCTCGTTTGGCAGAGTTCCACGAGCTTAAATCACCGGTCAGATAGCCTGTGATGCGACGCATACGGAGAATACTTTCACTCTGGCATACGGGGCATTTGTCGAAAATCACCCCTTTGTAGCCGCAGTTGTGGCACGTATCCACCGGATGATTGATCGAGCCGTAGCCGATTCCCTCGTCGTGCATCACTTTCACGATTTTGGCGATGGCGCGTACATTTTTCTGTGCTTCGCCGTCCAGTTCCACATATGTGATGTGTCCGCCACGGGTAATAGCGTGGAAAGGAGCTTCGCATTTGATTTTTTTCAACAATACTGATAGGCTCTTTCACGTCTACGTGGAATGAGTTGACATAATAGTCCCTGTCCGTTACTCCCGGAATTTTTACCGAATTTCCGGCGGTCCATTTTGGTGAAACGTCCGGAAAGTCCTTCGGCGGGAGTAGCCAGAACAGAGTAATTCAAGTTGTATTTCGCTTTGTATTCGTCTACTACCTTATTCATTTCCATCACCGCTTCGTACAACGTGTCCCATGCCTTTTTGGCTATGCCCGTGGCCTTCTCCGTAGAGAGCAACCATTGCGTTGTGCCCGCCGATGAATCCGATTCCCAGTGTACCGCTACGCAGCACGTCACCTACCTGTTCGTTTGGGTTCAGTGTGCCGCCGCCTTTCCATACATCATTTCCCATCATAAAGGGAACTGGCGTGCAAGGGCTGTACGCTGATATTGATAACGTTCGTAAAGCTGGTCGGCCACTAAAGTAGCCGTGTTACGTACCGATTCCATGAAAATCTCTTTCGCTTTCTGTTCGATAGCGTCTTTGTTGCGTTCGTCCTCTATCAGATTTTCAGCTTTGATACGAGCTTCGATAGCCAGTCGGGGCATATTTAGTGTTGTGAATGAAAGGTTGCCACGACCTAAAGAAGATTTTTCTCCTGCCACGTTTTCAAAGACACGGGTGCGACAACCCATCGTCGCCAATTCGTAGATGTAACGTTTCGGATCGTCCGCTCTCCATTTCTCGTTCTTGTTGAAAGGAGTATCGAGGAACATGAAATTTGGAAAAAGAGCTTTCGATGTCGTCTGGCAGGCTTTCAGCAGCAGGTCGAAATTAGGAGCTTCGTAAGTTGCTTTCATGGCCTCTTCGATGCTTTCCATTTTCATAGCCTTCTCATAGTCCTTTTCCGAATAAGAAACTCCGTCTTTCACTTTGAAGATCTGAATCGGGAATACGGGTACTTCACCACGGGTTCCCAACCCTTCAATCGTGGCCTTCAGTAGCTCCTCAATCACCATGCGGCCTTCAGCGGAAGTATCCGTGCCGTAGTTGATAGAGCTGAATACCACCTGGTTACCACCACGAGAATGCATCGTGTTCAGGTTGTGGATAAATCCTTCCATTGCCTGATGCGTATCTTTCCGTGTCTGTTGGTATGCCTTTTCTATGATGCGTGCCAAGTGCTCTTTGTCAATATTGATTTGCAGGGCTATCAGGGCGATGCGTAACGTTTCCCGTTCCCGTTCATCGGATTGGATAGACGGCAGATATTCTTTAATCAGTGTGCGGATCGCTTTTTCATCGGCCTGTATACCGTTTTCCATGGCGACATAGAAATTGATGAACGATGCCAGATGCTTGCGGAAAGATTTGGGCCACACCTTTTGCCATGAAGAAATCGAAAGCGGAATTGCCTGTCCGCCATGCTGCTCGTTCTGGTTTGTCTGGAAGATGATCGTAGCCAGAGTTGCATAACTTTGAATGCTTTGTGGGGTGCGGATACTGCCGTTTTTGGTACGGAAACCGCGTTCGAACAAATCATCCATATCATATTGGATACAGGTCGTCGTCTTTGTCGGATAATAATCCAAGTCGTGAATGTGAATATCTCCCAACTTGGTGCGCTTCGGCAAAACGTTTCGGCAACAGGTATTTATACGTATAATCTTTGGTTACTTCCGATGCAAATGTCATCATCTGTCCGGCAGGTGTATGGCTGCTCATATTGGCGTTGCTTAGGTTTACATCGTTCTTGTCGATAGCGACAATACCATCCATGACGTGCTTCATCTGGGTTTTTCTTGTCTCGTTCCGTATTCCGCCATTCACGGTAGATGATGTACTTTTTTTGGCGACCTCCGGCCGTACCTTCATCAATGCTTTTCTACTAAGTCCTGGATTTCCTCTACGGTAATCGTAGGGGTGGCAAACTGGCTGATTACATTCATCGTGATATCATCAATTAATTGCTGTTCATCCTGAATACCTGTTGCACTGAATGCTTTACTAATCGCATTCTTGATCTTACTGATAGAGAAATCTTCTCTTTTACCATCACGTTTGATGATACAAATTTCCGCGTAGTTCATAACTTTAACTCCCGAAAGTGTTAGACATTAATAATATGGTTGATTTGTTCCGGCAGGTCTTCTGACTTATCCCTCCCTCGCAACACCTTCCCACACCGACCGATGCAGTGGCTTATTGTGCGGATTCTTAGAGAATTACAGCAGCGGGTACTGTCGCCGATTTGCACAGCGTTCCCTCATTGACTAAACCTCTTTTTAGTTCCGAAACCCGGATACAAAGATAAGTGATAATCTAATATCCCGGTTACCTTTTTAACATTAAATTTCGGGGAAACTTTTCTTTCTTGCTGATACAGAAACTTTTCCGTTTTGGAAAAACTTTTTTCTGAATTTAACTCGTGAAGTGTTCTCTTTTTTGCCTGTTTCTTTTTCTCGAAACTGGACATGATTCGGTGTGCTTTCCTTTATTTGGGCTGCAAAGGTGCGAAATTATTTTCTTATGTTCCGTACAAAAATAAAAAAAATATCTTCTTTGTCTTATTCTGCCGTTATTATTTCTACATCATATCCGATGAACAGCTCGCTCTCAATCGCTCCGGTGATTGCCTTCACTTGTTCCTCCAAAGAAGAGTCAATGTAATGAAAACGAGTATCAGGGATAAAGTTGCCGTTTTCGGTAAGAACCGGTCCATCTTTCGGCATGGTCGCAATTTCGCATGCTATACGTTCTTTCGCTTCCCGGTTGATAATTGAATCCGACCATTGCAGATTCTTTATCAGATGATTTTTCCCGGTTCATGATCTTACATTCTCGATGATTTTAAATATGTATAACAACCGGATGAGGATGTTTGGTTCAATCTTGCTTTTTGATAATCGAATAACTGTCTTCTGCCTTTTTTAGTTAATTTTTTTTAAATTTAATTCCGTTAATTGTTAACGGTTGCCTGTATTCTATTAAACCATGTTATAAGATGCCCTACTTTGCCTTGAAAATTTGGAGATATGCAGAAAGTCCGTATCTTTGCAATGTGTTTTTCATAGTATTAGATTTAAGGTTAACAAAAAAGATTGGCTGTCTGGGATAGATAGCCTTTTTTTTGTCTGTATGTCTACAATCGTTATGTCTCCCTCTATAATATCAGCCAGATAGCTATGATGTGCCCGATACTTCCTCCCAAGCAGAACAGATGAAAGGTGGCGTGCATATAAGGCTTGCGCAATGAATAGAATACGGCACCTGTAATATAAGATACGCCTCCTCCTATCAGCCACCAGAAAGCCGGGGTGGCATTCAGCAATGCCAGATGATCCATTAAAGGCTTCATAGCGACCAAAAATACTGGCTCCCATGGCCACATAACAGCACGTTTCCAGATTACTGTGTTCTTTCAGCTTTTTGAAACTAAGGATGAAACCGGCAATGGCGGACAGCCAGACAAAGGTGAAAATACCCCATCCCCAACCGCCTGCCTGACGCAAAACGAGTAATGTGAAGGGGGGTGTATGTGCCTGCTATGTGAAGATAAATAGCTCCGTGGTCGAATTTGCGGAGTAGCTCTTTCGTTTTGCCCGGACGCGTACCGTGATACCACGTAGAACTGATATAGGATGAAAGCATTCCTGTCAAATAAACAGAAATACAAGCCACTGCCCATTGCGGTTCGGCATTTTCGGTTGCTTTCACTAGCAGGAAGTAACCTGCGATAACTCCAAGCAGTATGCCTGCTCCGTGACTGAGCGTGTTTGCCCATTCTTCTCCGTTTGCTGTATCTTTTTTGTTTTTCAATGTTTCTTACGTACTTTGTTGAAGTTACAAAGATACTTTATTTTCTGTAAGTAGTCATCTTATTCTTTTTTAATATGATTTTTCCATTGTACTGTTCCGCCACTTGTTTACGGAAATCGAGGAAAGCGGTATATTCGCCGGGCTTGTATACCCCTTTACGCATAAACAGTTGATGAACAATATATATCTTATTGTCTTTTGTATAGATACTGGAATGAAAGTTCCCGAATTTACTTTTTAGATCGATTGGTTTGGGAAGTCCTTCCACGATATATCCGTCAGGTAGTTTGATGCAGATACTATCAGTGTCCGAATACCCGTAGTTAATATGGATAGGATATTTCCGGTTGATGGCACGAGGTACACTGAATCCTTTTTTAAATATGTTAGTCGGGATGAACAGCCGGTTTCCTGTTTTGTAACCGTATTGCTGGCTGCTTGCCGTATAACTGAAAGTGATAGATGGATTCGCTTCCTTTACATTCTTTGATTTGCAGGCGAAGGATGTCGGCTTGCGAGAGGTTGAGGGTCGAACGGATGTGGTCTTTCTGTTTGTTAGGTTCCAAATAAACGATTCCTGCCTCATTTTCGTACTGGAATAATCGGGATATTTCGTTCACTTCTATTTGTGTTTCTGCCGTAGGCGATAGGGTGATAGTAGCTATGATGTGCTGTGTGTTCAATGAATCGGGATACGTGGGCAGACGATGTATGCTGCCACCGGCGGGTTTCGATAAGCAATGCGTCATGTCCGGCAATGCTTTGGTGGATATAGCCGAAGGGAAGCGATGGATCGGTACATTCCAGCCAAAGTGTGTCCTGCGGGAGAGGTACTTGCAGAATGACGTGATTCATCTGGTTGGCGCTGGAGAAATCGGGCAGCAGACGTTCGTTGGTGGTGCTGATCACCGTATAAGTAGAAGGTATGCCTATTTCTTTCAGCATGGCACGGGTGTAATTGGAAAGTCCTTTACAAATCGCCAAATCCGGTGCGGCAGACATCGGATGCTGCGATAGGCTGCAATCCTCCGATACCTAGCTGTATACTGACGTAGCGGGTAGTTTTTGCCAGATAGTCATAAATTGCCTTTACTTTTTCGCGGTCGGTAGAGCAGTGAGCAGTCAGTCCGTGCAACTTGTTGCGGAAAGGTTCGGTGAGTTCGTCGCGTCCGTCGAGTAGTTTGTATTGCCATTCTCCGTATTTTTTGCCAAGTACTCATGTTCCCTTCCGATTTGTCATATTTGAAAGCGGAAGGAGCGAAATAAATCCGTGGAAACAATTTTGCGAAATCGGGACCGAACGGCTCTTTCTGTACCGGCAGCAGTTTCGAAGCGGTGACTTCAATCACTTGCTGCCCGTCCGTACCGGTCGACTTTGTCACTTGGATATTTTTTCCTCCAGTGTTTAGCTCGCGGTACCTGCATTCTTGTCCGGCAGGCAATTCGATCCGGTATGTCGCTTGTTCCACTCCTTGCTGAAAGTCTGTTTGCGGAAGGAAGGACTGGTAGCCGATAAGCCCGTTATTACATTTTATTTCCCATTCATATTTTTACGGTGAAGGGGAAAGAGGGGAAGTTACATTCGTAATAATAGGCATAGTCATCTGTGCTTAACGAGGAACTATATTCGCTCTTTTGCAGTTCCGATTTTTTTTATCTTTCGGACGCTTTGACCGGATGCGTTAAGTATTTCTCCCGAGAACTTCTGTAAGGAACGGAACATATCGCATTCACAGACGAAGTATGCAGCATTCAGTCCTTTACGGTTAAGAATGAGAATCGTGCGGCTTTTCTTTTTCGATAGATTGCGTCATTGATTTGCAGAGGACTTCCGTCCGCGAATCCGTTATAATAGAAGTGGCGTCTTTTGAAAGGTCTTGTGCCTGTACAGACATGATAGAACCGAGGTAGAGACCGAATAATAATCCGATGATTTTCATTGCTGATTTTTTCATTATCAGAATATTGAATGATTTTTTCTTATATTTTTTTTTTGAGTACTATCGACGTGTGATTCTTCTCAATGATTTTTGTCCACATCTCTTGCAGTTGTTTATAATGTTCAGCAAGGAATATATATTCTTTGAGGTGGAATCTGTAGCTGACCAGGATCGTATTCCCTTGTTTTTGAACCATATATCTGCATTGCAGATGATCCCCCTCTGCTCGGATAAATTGCGATTGGGGTAGTTCTTCCACTTCATAGCCTTCGGGAAGGGCCAATTTGCATAATAATGTGAATTTATACGGATATGGAAATTCGACAGGAAAGCACTCGGTCGGTCTGAATAAATGGATTGGTCTCCAGTTGTGGGAAAAGCATCGGATTGATGTAGAGGTGATCACCTACCTGTTCGGTTTGCATGGTGAAGTCGAGTTCCTCTTTTATCGTACCCGGATCGTTTTCCGTATGTTCCACTTTTTAGGTTGGTGACGGTTAGCCTGTCTTTCGGGGTAATTTCGGTTGTCGGGTCTGGAACGATACTGTCTTGTTCTTGTTGTCTCTTTTTTCTGGTATTCCACCGCTTCCTGTCCGTGCAAGACTGTACTGCGGTGTCCTTTAATTAGGTTACCTTCTAATTTAGCTTTAATGTTCATAAAGCTTGTGTTTTCTGTGAGCATCATTAAGTCTACCCATTTGTTCTCCTCCTTTTCTGTTGGCGAAAGTATGCGTGCTTGGTTAACAGACAAGTCGGGCGGCAGAATGTTAAGAGAAGGAATATCCATTGAACTGTCCAAAAAGACGTATTTTTTCTTTGTCCGTATCGTAAACGGCGATAACGAAGGTATTAAGCTTTTGCAGAGACGGGAAATTATGAGGCAACATTCCTGCTGAACGGCGGCTTAAAACAACAGGGTAGGCTTTCAGCCCGAAGTCTTTAAGGATGCTGATTAGGATAAAATTCAGATCAGCATTGCTGCCGCTTCCTTTTTTGAATTACTTTTTCGAGGTCTTTGCTATAAAGATTATATCTTCCGTTCCAAGCCAGTTTCTTTTTAGCAGACGGAATGAGTGGATGATTCTTTCCTCAAAATTCATTTTGCTGGTAAAAATCTCTTTGGTCTCCGGGCGGAACGGGTTGATGAAAGAGAGGAACACGCCGAATTGTGTATTCTCCGGCTTAATCAGTTGTTTATCTACATCTTCCCATTTCTGGCTATATGGTTCGTATTCTTTGCCGGGGAAGTTGGTACCTTGTAGGTCAAAACTTATTTGTACTTTATAATCTTCCGGACACCAGCAATAGGGTTCGTCCTGACGGATAGCTGGGAGGTTCTGAGAAATGAATGTCGTTTCTTGTGCCAGGATAGTGAAATCTTTGTTGATTCCTGCCGTTCCACCTTCACGTGCCGTTGCGTGAAGGGCAGATTCTTTTGTTTCATTTGTATGTAGTCTTTTCCCCCGAAGTTCGATGTTGTAGATGAATACATTGGGAATTGTGATTTTGTATTGGTTGTATAGCATGGGCAGTTCTTCTTGCATCATCCAGTTATCTATGTGGATGAAGTAGTCGGAGTAGAGCTTGTAGTGATATTCGATAATAGTCCCCTCCTTGACAGCGGGTAGGGAGAATTTAAGAATTTTGTATCGGTTGTCAATCCGTTCGAAAGATATGGATTCGCGTTTCATAGGTGTTTTTACACATTTCCCGTTTTCCATGTTATAAGAGCAACCTTCTACTTCGCTGGCCCTTTCTTCTCCTTCCTCTTTATCCGTAGGGGCATAAAACGGGACAGAAACATCGGCGTATGCCGTTCCCTGTGGCTTCAGGATTTTTATGCGTATCCAGTGTTCTGTTATCAGTTGAAAACCATCGTGGTAGGTAAAGTTGCTCTGCCCCTGGTGGAACAGATAGAGGGCTGTGGCAGTAGTATCCGGAGTATAAGTGGTGAACAAGAGTTCTTCTTTGGAGGGTTTACCGTATTTCAGACTGGGAGTGATTACTGTTGCGGCTTGTTGCGGGTAAATGGGTGACTCAAAAAGCTGTAACAGGAGTGTAAAAAATAGAATGAATAGCTTTTTCATAATCTTGTGCGTGTTTTTAGTATTCGGACAAAGATAAAAAAAAGAGAAAGATTAACAGTCTTTCTCTATTTTTTTTTATCTGTTATGTGGATCATGTTTTATACCAGATGTCCGATCCATTCTTCGCGGTCACCCGGAAGGAGGTCGATCACCGGAATTTCCACCATTGTGTAGCAACCCGGTTGCTGCTTCATGGAAGCACGTGCTACGCATACCAGTACTTGTGCAGTCAGTGCAGGGTTGTTGATGCGCATATTAAATTCAAATAGCTGATTCTGGGTTTTGCCCGATACGCCTTTGCGGGTGAGGTTTACTCCGTGTCCCATGTCGAGAAGGGCGTCCACGCTCGGAACCTGTTTCACGTGTGTTTCGTCATTTACGAAATAAGGATCTGCTTTGATAGCTGCGGATACTTCTTCAAATTTGTATCCGTCTTTCAGCTCGATATATACCATGCGACGGTGGATTCCGTACCCGTAGGGATAGTCATAGACAGGGCGGCTTTCACTCCGTCAATGGCTTTCACGGCTACTGTATGTCCCATGCTCATGCCCGGACCAAAATTAGTATAGGTAATGCCTTTCGGAGCAATGGCTTCCAGCATGGTGCGGACAATGGAGTCACTACCCGGGTCCCAGCCTGCGGAGATGATAGATACGGCTTTGTGTTCTTTGGCCGTAGCATCCAGTGTGCGTCGTAAGTCAACGATACCGGTGTGGATGTCGAAGCTGTCTACGGTGTTGATTCCCATAGCCAGATATTCTTTTGCATATTTCTCAACGCTGCGGGTCGGAGTACAAAGATGGCAACTTCTACGCCTTCCAACTCTTTTTATATCCTTTACAACTGCATAATTTGCCAACTCTTCCGGTTTATTCTCGGCTCCTGCACGACGAACTACTCCGGCTATTTCGAAATCTGGTGCGGCTTGAAGCGCCTCAAGTACATAATGACCAATGTTGCCATAACCAACGATGGCAGCTCTTACTTTTTTCATCCTTTTTATTGGTTTTAGTGAAAAAATTTCTTTCTTTTGCTTGCAAAAATAAACATTTTACTAGTAGCTTTGGTTCGTTAGCTTAATTATTTTTAATTTTTTCACTAGTAATGAATATATTTGTTGCGAACGTCAAACTAGATGAACAAAAATAACGTAATTCTTTAATTAGTGTGCTATCATCTCATTGAAAAAACTCTGTGTCCTCTATGTCCTCTGTGGTGAAATTGTTTTTATCTTTGTTCCCATTATGATAGAATATGTTAGAGGCGAGCTTGCCGAACTCAGTCCGGCAACCGCAGTGATAGACTGTAATGGGGTGGGGTATGCCGCCAATATATCTCTGAATACCTATTCGGCTATTCAGGGGAAGAAAACTTGTAAATTATTTATTTATGAAGCTATCCGTGAAGACGCTTACGTGCTTTACGGATTTGCCGACAAACAGGAACGGGAAGATTTTTCTATTATTGATTTCTGTGTCGGGGATTGGAGGAAATACGGCACGAATGATTCTTTCTGCTCTTTCTCCATCAGAGTTGGTCAGTGTAATCAGTGCTGAAAACGCGAATCTCCTGAAGACGGTGAAAGGTATCGGGCTGAAAACTGCACAGCGTCTCATTGTCGAACTGAAAGATAAGATAAAGACGGTAGGAATGGCTGCCGTAGGCGGAACAACATCCGCCGGAATGTTGTTGCAGTCTGCCAATGCCGAAGTGCAGGAAGAAGCGGTGGCTGCGTTGACAATGTTGGGTTTTGCTGCCGCACCTTCGCAGAAGGTTGTTCTGGCTGTTTTAAAGGAAGAACCGGAAGCCCCGGTAGAAAAGGTGATTAAACTGGCTTTGAAGAGATTATGAAGCAACGGAAAATTTATATGAAAACATGGCTGGAGGCTCATCGTCGTGTAAAGGTGGTAGCTACGGACCAGTGGTATCTTGATTTTGTCAATGAATTACTTGCCTTTGGTGGCAGAATCTAGTTTATACTGGGGGACTGCGGAGGAAGATCAACAGCAGGTTGCTTTAATACTAGCTTTGTATTTGGAAGACTGTGTGGCTGACGGGGGAAACTGGAGACAATTTATCCGTTGGCATCAGAAAAGTTACGGACGTTACCTTCCTTTTTATTCGTTGACGGACGAATATCTGCCTGACGAGATAAATCGTGAGGATGTCGCTTTTCTTTTGTGGGCTGTCAATTCTCCGGTAGGTGACTCTTTCGATGGAGTGGAAAATCCGTTGGATGAAGATTTGTTGAAGTTTGCGGATGTAATCTATAACCGCTTGGATGCTGTTTTTGAAGAGGCTCTTATCAGTGAGAATCTGGCTGTGGACTGGATAATGGAAACGGAATTGATGCAGAGAAAACGGGGAGCCGTTGCCTACTGCCGTACCCGGTGAAAAGTTACCTACGAATGTCGAACACTTTTTTGGAGGCAAGCAAGGGAGAGGCATTTAATGTTCTTTGATTCTTATGAGGCATTGAAAGTCTTTTTTTTGTGCAAGCACTGAAATGGGAGGACGAAGAGGATTCTCTTTTTACCTGATTTGAAGGAGTTTGATAACTTTGTGTTATCTGCCAATCCGAAAGGTCTGTTGATAGGGCCGGATGTTGCTTCTTATTTTGCAGATAAGCATAATCCGCTTTATAGTGCTGAAGAAGCGGAGGAGGAAGCGTACGAACTGTTTTGTGAAGAAGGCTTGTGTCCATTCGATTTGTTGAAATATGCTATGGAACATGACTTATTGCCGGAGGCCCAGTTCCCGTTTGAGAATGGAAAGGCTCTGCTTCACGAGAATTGGGATTTTGTGGCCCGTTGGTACTTGGGAGAGTATTACGAAGGGGAGTAAATTAGTAGAAATACCGAGAAGAGTATGGTAATCAAAAAAAGTAATAATCCCTTTGCCGGAAAGGCAAAACCCGGAGTCGGAAAGAAAAAAACTTCGGGAAAAAGAGTCGGGAAGTCGAAACAGGAAAAAGGCTAATAATCAGTTGAACAGAAGGGTGAAATAAAATAATTCTAATATGAAAAACAAGTATCTTTTATCTTTATTATGGGTGATAGTAAGCGGGTTTGGAGTCTTGATGGCACAAGAAATAGCTATCATTCCGCAACCGGCTCATTTGATCGTGAAAAATGAAAGTTTTAAATTCGGTAAGCAGCTCAAAGTCTGTATCGCTTCTTATCGGGGTGATAGCGTTACTCTTGTTTTCGATTCATTTAAAGATGACTTCAAAAGGCTACGGGCATAAAAGTTACGTCTGTGCGTAGTGAGGCTAAGGCTGGAATCGTTTTAAGTGTGAATCAAACGCTTGCACCGGAGGCTTATAAGTTGGATGTTTCGCCAAAACAGATTCGTATTGAAGCTGCGCGCCCTGCCGGGTTTTATTATGCACTTCAAACATTGAAGCAGTTAATCTCCCGTCATGTAATGGCAGGGGTGGCAGTAGGCGGCCGGCAGGAGTGGAGTATTCCGACCGTAGAAATAGAAGATGTTCCCCGTTTCGAATGGAGGGGCTTTTTATGCTGGACGAGGGCAGGCACTTTTTCGGAAAAGATGAGGTAAAACGGGTGATTGATATCATGTCTACTTATAAAATGAATCGTTTTCATTGGCATTTGACTGAAGATCAGGGCTGGAGAATAGAAATAAAGAAGTATCCCAAGTTGACGGAAGTAGGTGCTTGGCGGAATAGCAAAGTTTTGGCGTATGGCGATGTGAAAACGGACGGGCAGCGTTATGGAGGATTTTATACCCAGAATGACATCAAAGAAATTGTAGCTTACGCCAAAACTAAATTTGTGGAGATTATTCCTGAAATAGATATCCCCGGACATTCCCAGGCTGCTGTTGCCGCTTATCCGGAGTTTCTGGCTTGTGATCCTGAAAATATGCATGAGGTGTGGCTACGGCAAGGCATTTCGACGGATGTTATCAATGTAGCTAATCCTCAAGCCATGCAATTTGCCAGGGATGTAATTGATGAACTTATCGACCTGTTTCCATTCCGTTATATTCACTTGGGCGGTGATGAATGTCCTACTAATAAATGGCAGAAAAACGAAGAGTGTCAGTCCTTACTAAAAGAAATGGGCTCTACTAATTTTAGAGATTTACAGATTTATTTCTATAAACAACTAAAAAGATTATATGGCCACGAAACCTGCCAACCAACAACGACGACTGGTGTTTTGGAATGAAGTACTCCACGGAAATACTGCGCTCCTAGGTAATGACATCACCATTATGGCATGGATAGGGGCTGATGCTGCGGCTCAAAATGCAGCAAAACAAGGTATGAGTACAATTTTAAGCCCACAAATTCCTTATTATATAAACAGGGAGGCAATCTGATCTCCCTACGGAACCTATGTCGCAGGGACATGGTACCGAGACGGTGGAAGCCGTTTATAATTATCAGCCGATGAAGGGAGTGGAGGCAGACTTGCAACCTTATTATAGCGGTGTGCAGGCTAACTTTTGGACTGAATGGGTGGTTGATTCTTCTGTACTTGAATATCTGATGTTACCTCGTCTTGCGGCTGTTGCGGAAGCCGGATGGACTCCACAGGAGAAAAGGGATTATGTAAGTTTTAAGGAACGGATTCGTAAGGATGCCGTATTGTATGATCTCAAAGGGTGGAATTACGGCAAACATATAATGAAGTGATTTGCCTGGTATTTTTTTTTAAGTATGTGTTCTTAAAAATGAAATAAGGAGGAGCCGGAGATTTTATTATCCTCCGGCTCCTCCTTAATTTTTAGAATTACAGTTTATGATAGGCTGTTGACTATTGCTCTGTTGCAGTTTCCTGTGCTTTCCGTTCTTTCTTTTTTTATTGATGAACTCGATTTTCAGATTCGCAGTTTCCTGTTCTTTCTTGATTTGCTGCATTGCCGAAAGGATCTGTGATAATTGGTAGATATTTGCTGCTGCCTGACGGTCAGTGGGGGCTCATGGCCGTTTTGTAAATACGGTCACCGAGATATTCAACCCGGATATTCTTGTCTTTATTGAGATTCAGAAATTCGATTACGCTTCCGTCTTCTCCGAGTTTATAGTCCGCTTTTTCTATCTTTTCGTTCATATCGACTGTCTCATAACTGTCCTTGGATGTAGGAGTTTCTGCAAAACTACCGTCAGGAGCAATTACTTTGACACCGACGTGATGAATGTTATTACTGCCACAATAAATAGAAGTCATACTCATGATACCTTGTTCATTTACCTGAAAGCGTAGAAATGAACGGTGCAGATTCTTTTCAACGGTTTGGGTAGGCCACAGATAATTTCCTATTTGCTGGTACTCCGCATCTTTCTCCAGCGTGAATTTGTCTTTGATTGCATCAAATTCCTGTTGTTTTACTTGCAGGGCACTGTCCAGATACGCAAGTGTTTTTTTGTTGTGCTTTCGTCTCAACATCCAGCATTAGTTCCTGACCGGCTTTACGCGCTTCGAATGCTTTCGGATACAAAATTTTGATACTGTCGATTTGAGACTTTGCTTCTTCGTAGTCGCCACGTTCATAAGCGGCTTTAGCAATCACCAGTTTCTCGTTCGCTTTTTTTTTCAATGCTATTTCCGCAAGCTGTCAGCACTAATGTGCCGCAAAAGAGGTAAATCAGTTTTTTTATCATACTGTATATATTTTATTGTTCATCATCCTTCGTTTACTTTATTAGCGGCAAAAAAAATACAAATATATCCCTTATTTTTGTAATTTTGCCCCCTCAAAACTTATAACTAAAAGGAATGATAGAGTTGACTCAAGAGGAATTGAAGCAGCATTTCAGCGAACCAATCTTCGGACAAATAGCCGAAACTGCCGATGCACTGGGCTTAGAGTGCTATGTGGTAGGTGGTTACGTTCGCGATATTTTTCTGCAACGTCCCTCTAAAGATATAGATGTAGTAGTTGTAGGCAGTGGAATTGCTATGGCAGAAGCACTTGGAAAACGTCTGGGACGTGGTGCTCATGTCTCTGTTTTCAAGAATTTCGGAACGGCACAAGTAAAATATAAAGGCACGGAAGTAGAATTTGTAGGAGCCCGCAAAGAGTCATATCATCGGGATTCACGAAAACCTATCGTGGAAGACGGAACACTGGAAGATGATCAGAACCGTCGTGATTTTACGATTAATGCTCTTGCCGTTTGCCTGAATAAAGCACGTTTTGGGGAACTGGTAGATCCGTTTGGCGGTATGGAAGATATGAAGGAGAAGACGATTCGTACTCCTCTTGATCCGGATATTACGTTTAGTGATGATCCGTTACGTATGATGCGCTGTATCCGTTTCGCTACCCAACTGAATTTTTACATTGATGATGACACTTTTGAATCGCTTTGCCGTAATAGGGAACGGATCAACATCATATCCCGTGAGCGTATTGCAGATGAATTGAATAAGATAATTCTTTCGCCTGTTCCTTCAAAGGGCTTTATTGACTTGGAGCGTAGTGGGTTGTTGTCGTTAATCTTTTCCCGAACTGGCTGCTTTGCAGGGGGTAGAAACACGGAATGGCCGTTCGCATAAGGATAACTTTTTATCATACGTTGGAAGTACTTGATAATATCAGCAAGAAAACGGATAATCTTTGGCTGCGTTGGGCTGCCTTGTTGCATGATATTGCCAAGCCTGCCACCAAGCGTTGGGAACCAAAAGCTGGCTGGACGTTCCATAACCATAATTTCATCGGTGAAAAAATGGTTCCGAATATTTTCCGTAAGATGAAGTTGCCGATGAATGAGAAGATGAAGTATGTACAGAAAAAATGGTTAGTCTGCACATGAGACCAATCGTGATTGCGGATGACGTGGTGACAGATTCGGCTGTTCGTCGTCTGCTTTTTGAGGCGGGAGATGATATTGATGATTTGATGACTTTGTGTGAAGCGGATATTACTTCAAAGAATATGGAGCGTAAGCAACGTTTCTTGAATAATTTCCAGTTGGTTCGTCAGAAATTGAAAGACTTGGAGGAGAAAGACCGGATTCGTAATTTTCAGCCTCCGGTAAGTGGGGGAGGAAATCATGGAAACCTTCGGTTTTGCAGCCTTGCCGTGAAGTCGGGGCTTTGAAAAGTGCGATTAAAGATGCTATATTGGATGGAGTTATCCCGAATGAATATGAGGCCGCTCATGCCTTTATGTTGGAAAGAGCTGCGAAAATGGGATTGAAACCACTTGACTAATTGGCGGTTGTTTTTTTACTATTTGTATAAGTCTAAATCTGTATAAACAAGAAAACAGTGAACACTTAATGAATCTACTCCATACAGTGTTCACTGTTTTCTTGTTTTGTTGATCTGGTTACTGCTTAGGCAGTGTCACAGAAAAAATATGGGTTAGGTATGCGTTGTTCAAATATAACTTTTTTTCAACTTTTCTACGATATCCGGATGTTGGAGTGCCACATCGTTGTCTTCGTGAATATCTGTCTTTAGGTTATATAGGAACGGCTTTCCTTTTTTAACGATTAATTTCCAATCATCCATGCGCACTGCTATCTGGTTGGTTTCGTTAAATTCCCAATACAGGAAGTCATGTTGTTTCTGTTTTTCTTGCCAAGCAAGGTCGGTGCGAAAGAAATTCCGTCGAAATAGTCAACTTCTTTTTCTTTATTGCGGTATTTCTTTTTCATAATTCTTGATACCCGCCACTTCGCAGAAAGTAGGCATTAAATCATAGAAAGCGCAGATGTGGTCATTGACTTTGCCTGCCGGTACGTGTCCCGGCCAACGGGCAATGAATGGAATGCGGATTCCTCCCTCGTGGCATTGGCGTTTCAGTCCGCGCAATTTTCCGTCTCTACCGAAGAAAGTAGGGTCGGCTCCTCCTTCTTCGTGAGGGCCGTTGTCGCTGGAGAAGATAACTAATGTGTTTTCATCCAATCCTTTTTTTCTTTCAATTTCTTCAAAACTTCCCCTACATAATAGTCCAGGCGGGTAATCATGGCGGCAAATTGAGCGTGTGTATGGGTGATAGCATTGTATCTTGAACCTTTGCTTCCTTTGTAAACCTTATCCGGATCGAATTTTGCTTTATACTCGTTTAAGATCGAATCTTCCGGTTGCACCAGTTCTGCGTGAGGCAAAGTGTAGGTAAATATGCCGAAGAAAGGCTGTTTGGTATCCTGTTGGTCCAGCCATTCCATTGCTTTCTCGTGAATCATGTCGGCAGAATATTGCGAGCGTTTCTGATATTCAGGACCGTACATCGGGTATTTGATGTTTTCGTCCATTACTATACGTACTACTCCTGTATCGCCCAGAGCTTTACTATATCGGTTTAAGAAATTAGGGTAGTAGAGGTGAGCTTGGAATTGGCAAATGTAACCATAATATTCATCTATGCCGCGTTTGTCCGGAGTAGAGCAAGATCCTTCGTAACCTCCGGCCCATTTACCGAACATACCGGTGGTATATCCGTTGTCTTTCATAATTTCCGGTAGGATAACGTGATCCGGATCATAAGGATGTTGTCCCACTACCGAATATTCTTTGTTGTTTCCGTACATGATAATGGGTGAATTTCCCCAATACTCTTTGTTTCCGCGTACTTCACAGTGACCTGTATGTTGTCCTGTCATAAATGAAGCTCTGGAAGGTGCGCTGACCGGGCTGCCTGCATACGCTTGTGTGAAGCGCATTCCTTCGCTTGCCATAGCGTCTATATGGGGAGTGCGTATGAATGGCTGGCCGTAGCATCCTAAGTCGCCATATCCCATGTCGTCACAGAGGATAAATATAATGTTGGGTTTGGAATCCTTTTTCTGTCCGTTGGCGGAGAGAGTGGAAAGGAGTAATGTGCCGCTTATTAATGATATAGATTTGTAATTCATAATGTTACGTAATTAAATGTTGTATGGGTTGTTTAAATTATTTGCCGATAAGGTCTTTTCCTTCGCGTACACCCTGAAGGATAGTTTGTAGCTCTGCCACTTTTTCTGGCATTTGAGAAGCATAATTAGTTACTTCTTTCACTTCTTCCATTTTATACAGTTGCGGTTCTTTTGAGTTACCGGTTTCGATTTTTCGGTCCCCACTGGATCATTTTCGGTCCCCCATTCGGTTCGATATATTTCCAATCTTTTGTGCGGACAGATAGTGTATGATTGGAAGCTTGTTCGATTACCCACGGACGGTCTTTCTTTTCTTTTTTGCCTAGCCAGCTTCCCAGGAAGTTGTAACTATCAGGTGCAGTGCCTTTGGGCATAACAGCCCCGGTCAGAGAAGCCAGTGAAGCTAACCAATCGACCTGAGAAACCAACAAATCCGATGTTTTACCTTTTTTTCACTTCTTTCGGCCAGCTTAAGATAGCCGGGATACGGGTCCCTCCTTCAAATGCACTATATTTATTACCTCTTAATGGTCCTGCAGGGCTGTGTCCGTTAAGGAGTTCCTCCGCCTTATCATCATATCCGTCGTCAACTACCGGGCCGTTGTCACTTGAAAGAATAATTAATGTGTTTTCTCTCAAGCCTAGTTTTTCAAGTGTATTCAGAATTTCACCGACACAATAGTCGAATTGTACAATGGCGTCACCTCTCAGTCCCATTGGGTTCTTTCCTCTAAAACGGTCATGGGGGAAACGAGGAACGTGTACATCATTTGTTGCAAAATAAAGGAAGAAAGGTTTATCCTTATTTTCTTCAATAAACTGAATGGCATGTGTTGTCAAAGAGTCAGCAATGTTTTCGTCTTTCCAAAGAGCTTTACCACCGCCTTTCATAAAGCCGATGCGGGAAATGCCATTGACGATAGACATATCGTGTCCGTGACTAGGTTTCAGGTTATAAAGCATTTCCGGATTGCTCTTTCCGGTAGGTTCACCTTCAAAATTTCTTTGATAGCTTACTTCGATAGGTGCACTAGGATCGTAGTTGGCTACTTTCCCGTTTTCAATGTATACGCAAGGTACACGGTCAGCGGTAGCTGCCATAATGTAATGGTAGTCAAATCCTAAGTCTCCCAATGCACATGGCAGTGGAGCGTTCCAATCTTGTGTACCGGCTTTGTCTCCTAATCCCAAGTGCCATTTTCCGATAGCTCCGGTAGCATAACCGGTACTTTTGAACATATCCGCCATGGTATATTGTTCGGGACGGATAATCATGCCGGCATTTCCGGCAGCTACGTCTGTTCCTTTTTTGCGCCATGCATATTCTCCTGTCAGCATGGAATAACGGGAAGGGGTACTGGTTGCAGCAGTAGCGTGGGCATTAGTAAAGCGAATACCAGATTTTGCTAGTCTGTTGACATTGGGAGTTTGTACGTTTTTAGCTCCGTAACATTCCAAATCTCCATAACCGAGATCGTCGGCATAGATAAACACAACGTTGGGTGTTTTTGCTTTTTCGGGGGGTGGTTTGTTTGGGGGCTTTGTCTGCGGCTGTGGCCACACAGGCAGCAGAAGATAAAAGGGTAAAAAAGCAAAGGTTGTTTTTCATTGTTTTATTAAATTTATATTGATTAAGGTGTTTAATTTTTTTATTGTCCATGTGTTTTTAAGACGCTAATATAGTATATTTAATCATTGAAAGCAACTTTATTCTCATTCTTTAAAAAAAAATAGAGTAAAGTTGCTTTTATATTAATACCCCGGAAGTTGTTTTTTTTTGGCATTAATTGATATATCCCGGATTTGTCAGCATATTTTTTGAATATAAACTATTTCAACTCAATAATTTCTTCGTTACAGTTCGTCAGTTTTTCTATTCTTTCGTTCGTTACTACCCAAGAGTTTTCTATTCCTACCGGACCTATACCCGGAAGAACGATTTTAGGCTCAAGAGCAAAGACCATTCCCGGTTCCAGTTCTTGTTTCATGTGGGGAGCTAACACGGGTGCCTCGTTGATTTCGAGTCCGATACCGTGACCGATAAATTTGGCCTGCTGTTGCGTGCCCATAAATTTATCTGCAAATCCGGCAGCGGTCACCAATTTCTATGGCAGTGTTGTAAAGGGTTTCGCAAGGAATACCCGGCTTGGCGATAGAAGCGATTTTTTCCCTGAATATCCAGGCAGACCTGATGAGCAGCATACGCTTCCTCCGGTAATTTCCCAATAGAGAATACACGGCTCATGTCACCCATGTATCCATTGAAGTTGCCGCCTAAGTCAATCATTACACTTTGGCCTTCTTTCAGTGGGGTTTTATTCGCCCCTCCCGGCAGGGCAGGGTCGAGGCCTTGGCCACCTAAAAAGCAAAGTCGTATGGAGAGGGGTATCCGGCATTGTCTCCGGTCAGCACGCTACCCATGAAGATTTCCATGCTACGTCCGAAAACGCGGAAGATTCCCAAATTGCCTTGCAGACGCATCAGACGTTCGATTTCGATAGAAAATTCGATGTCCGTCATGTCGGGGCGGTATACGCTGGGGATTTGTTCGTAGGCTTTGGCGTGAGCAATGCCCGAACGACGGAACATTTCAATTTCAATGGCAGTTTTTACACTACGTGCCTGGCGGATTAACGGAGTGCCGTTGACTACTTCCGTTTCAGGAAACAAGCTTGCCAACCGGCAATATTCCGAGTAAGGGGAGTTCGTCACCTTCCAACATTAACTTGGCAGGTATGGGCAATCCTTTTTCTTTTAGCAAATCTACAATTTGTTCTGGTTTGCGGATTGAGAATGAATGTTCTCCTGTGATATTGTTGGGACGTTTAAAAAACAGTAAAGCAGGTGAGTGTAGTGGGAGATAGAGATAACCACTGACTACGCAACCATACGTGTAAATTAAATTAGCATTACAAGTAATGAGCGCAGCGTCAATGCCCTGTAACGCCATCAGACTGCGAATCTTATCGCGGCGAAGTTTTAATTCGGGTTGTAGCATTTTATATTTGTTACATGATTAATAATTACACAATTGCTAATAGTAAATCATTAATTGTGAGTTGTTTACTGTGAACAACAAATTCATAATCTATTAATTTACCTTATTATGCCACAAAGATAATTAATTCCATTGAAAATAATGTTAATCTCAAAAAATAGCGCTACCCGCGTCCTGTCACAGGAGGCGAGTAGCGCAAAACCACAAATACAAATACAACTAAACAAAGTCTTTTTAAATAACGCCTTGTCCCATCATTGCGTGAGCTACTTTCATAAATCCGGCAATATTAGCACCCTTCACATAATTAATATATCCGTCGGGTTCTGTGCCGTATTTCACGCATTGGGCATGGATGCCGTGCATGATCGCATGAAGCTTTTCATCTACTTCGGCAGCGCTCCAGCTCAGGTGCATGGCGTTCTGAGTCATTTCCAGGCCGGAAGTGGCGACACCGCCGGCGTTGACAGCCTTTACCCGGAGCATACATCGTTTTATGTTCGATAAATAAATCGATTGCTTCGGGAGTACATCCCATGTTAGAAATTTCTCCGACACAAAGTACGTCATTTTTTATGAGATTTTGTGCATCTTCTCCATTTAATTCGTTTTGAGTTGCGCATGGAAGTGCAATGTCTGCTTTTTACTTCCCACGGGCGTTTGCCTTCTACGAATGTAGCATTCGGATATTGTTCAGCGTAAGGAGCTACAATATCATTACCCGAAGAACGCAACTCGAGCATATAGTCTATCTTTTTCGCCGCTGATTCCGTCCGGGTCGTAGATGTATCCATCCGGGCCCGAGATTGTGATAACTTTTTGCACCCAACTCGGTAGCTTTCGTAGCTGCTCCCCAGGCTACATTACCAAAACCGGAGATAGCAACAGTCTTACCTTTAATATCAATTCCTTTTTGTCTGCAACATTTGATTGACAAAAGATAAACCACCGAAACCGGTAGCTTCAGGACTAATCAGCGAACCGCCAAATTCCAATCCTTTACCGGTAAATGTGCCGGTAAATTCGCGGGTCAGCTTTTTGTACATACCGAACATATAACCTACTTCACGTCCGCCCACGCCAATGTCACCGGCAGGCACATCCATATCCGGACCTAAATGGCGCCACAATTCCAACATAAATGCCTGGCAGAAACGCATTATTTCACCATCGGACTTTCCTCGCGGACTGAAGTCGGATCCGCCCTTAGCACCGCCCATAGGCAGGGTAGTCAAAGCATTCTTGAAAGTCTGCTCAAATCCCAGGAATTTGAGGATAGAAAGATTTACGGAAGCATGGAAACGAATACCACCTTTGTACGGACCAATCGCATTGTTGAATTGTACGCGATAGCCGAGATTTGTTTGAACTTCTCCTTTATCGTCTACCCAAGTGACACGGAAAGTAAAAATACGGTCTGGTTCTACCAATCTTTCGATGATTTTGGCTTTTTCAAATTCAGGATGTTGATTGTAGATGTCTTCGATAGAAAGAAGTACTTCCTTCACTGCTTGAAGATATTCAGACTCACCGGGATGTTTTGCCTCCAAAGAGGACATGATTTTCTGGATGTTCATAATAGTATGTTTTTAAAAAAGGTTGTTCTGATAAAATGTCAACTAACTATACTGCAAATATAGGAAAAGTTTTCAAATGTGATTGATTTTATGGCTATATTTTTTGATTAAATAATGATAAAATGATAGAGTTGGGGATACTAGCTAAGGAGCTTATAGTATTCGCACATTAATAATGTTACTTTTTTTCATGTGAATAAAAAATCGAGGATAAACTTAATGTTACAAATCTACAAAATAATAAGAGATAAGCAAGTAAACTTTATAAAGAAGATGATAGAAAAATGAGATTTAAAAAAATTAACTTTGCAAACCGGATTTTGGAAACATGATGATTTGGAATAAGAAAGGAGAATAATTTTATGCTCAGTAAATATAAATTAAACCAGCTTTACTTCAAAGATACGCAGTTCGCCAACCTGATGACCAGGCGGATTTTCAACGTGTTGTTAATAGCCAACCCTTATGACGCTTTCATGTTGGAAGATGACGGACGTATTGATGAAAAGATATTCAATGAATACACCTCTTTGTCCTTGCGTTATCCGCCGCGTTTCTCACAAGTATCTACGGAGGAAGAGGCTTTGACGCAATTGGAGAATATGTCGTTCGACCTGGTGATTTGTATGCCGAGTACGGGTGATAATGACAGTTTCGACATCGGCCGTCACATTAAAGAGAAATATGAGCATATTCCTATTGTCATTCTGACTCCTTTCAGCCATGGTATTACAAAGAGGATTATCAACGAAGATCTGAGTGCGTTCGAATACGTATTCTGCTGGCTGGGTAATACGGATTTGTTGGTTTCTATCATTAAGTTAATGGAGGATAAGATGAATCTGGAACATGATGTGCAGGAAGTCGGTGTACAGTTGATTCTTTTGGTGGAAGACGGTATCCGTTTCTATTCCTCCATTCTTCCCAACTTGTATAAATTCGTGCTAAAGCAAAGCCAGGAATTTTCTACCGAGGCGTTGAATGCGCATCAGCGTACACTCCGTATGCGTGGACGTCCTAAAAAATCGTTCTGGCACGCACGTATCAGGAGGCAATGGAGGTCTATCGTAAATATCAGAACAATATATTAGGTGTTATCACAGACGTACGTTTCCCGAAGGTGGAGCGTGGCGAAAAAAGACGGTCTGGCGGGTATTAAGTTATGCGCTGAGATACGTAAGAATGATCCGTTTGTACCGTTGATTATCCAGTCTTCCGAATCAGAGAACGCTTCGTATGCAGCAAAAAGTATGGCGCTAGTTTTATTGATAAGAATTCCAAGAAAATGGATGTGGATCTGCGCCGTATTGTTTCTGATAACTTTGGTTTCGGCGACTTTGTGTTCCGTAATCCGGAGACAGGGGAGGAGATTGCCCGTGTACGTAATCTGAAAGAATTGCAGAATATCCTGTTCGCTGTGCCTGCCGAGTCTTTCTTTGTATCATATTAGCCGGAATCATGTGTCACGCTGGCTTTATTCACGCGCCATGTTCCCGGTGGCAGAGTTTTTGAAACCTATTACCGTGGAGCAGCCTTCAGGATGTGGACGCCCATCGCCGCATCATTTTTGAGGCGATCGTGAAATATCGCAAGATGAAGAATCAGGGAGTCGTTGCCGTCTTTAAACGGGACCGTTTCGACCGTTATTCCAATTTTGCCCGTATCGGTGACGGTTCGTTGGGAGGAAAGGGACGCGGTTTGGCTTTTATAGATAATATGGTGAAACGTTATCCCGAATTTGAAGAGTTTGAGAATGCCCGTGTCGCCATTCCTAAGACAGTGGTGCTTTGTACGGACGTATTCGATGAATTTATGGACATTAACAATCTGTATCAGATTGCGCTTTCGGATGCGGATGATGATACGATATTGCGATATTTCCTGAAAGCGAAGTTGCCGGACCGGTTGGTGGAAGACTTCTTTACTTTCTTTGATGTGGTGAAGTCACCGATTGCCATCCGTTCTTCGTCTCTGTTGGAAGACTCCCATTATCAGCCGTTTGCCGGAATCTATAACACTTATAATGATTCCTTATCTGGACGATCGGTATGAGATGTTGCGTATGCTTTCCGATGCAATCAAAGGCGTTTATGCTTCCGTTTATTTTCGGGATAGTAAAGCCTATATGCAGGCTACATCGAATGTGATCGATCAGGAAAAAATGGCCGTTATTTTGCAGGAAGTAGTCGGCAATCAGTATGGTGACCGTTATTATCCATCCATGTCCGGTGTGGCGCGTTCGCTGAATTATTATCCGTTGGGTGATGAAAAAGCGGAGGAAGGAACCGTCAATCTGGCACTGGGATTGGGAAAATATATTGTAGACGGCGGTATGACGCTTCGTTTCTCTCCTTATCACCCCAATCAGGTGTTACAGACCAGCGAAATGGAAATAGCTCTGAAAGAAACCCAGACCCGCTTCTATGCCTTGGATTTGAAGAATGCAGGGCATGATTTCTCTCTCGACGATGGATTCAATCTGCTGAAACTTCATGTGAAAGAGGCGGAAAAAGATGGTGCGTTTTTGCGTTACATTGCTTCTACTTATGATCCTTACGATCAGGTTATCCGTGACGGTTTGTATCCGGGCGGACGCAAGGTGATTACGTTTGCAAACATTCTGCAACATGATGTATTCCCGTTGCCTCGGATTCTTCAATTAGTGCTGAAGTATGGCGAACAGGAAATGCGCCGTCCGGTTGAAATTGAGTTTGCGGCTACCATGAGTCGCGAACAGGATAAGACAGGCACATTTTATTTGTTACAGATCCGGCCAATTGTGGATAGTAAGGAAATGTTGGACGAAGATTTGAATGAGATACGGGATGAGGACGTTATCCTTCGTTCTTATAATTCGTTGGGACATGGCATTATGAACGAAATTCACGATATTGTCTATGTAAAGACTGAGGGTTACAGTGCTTCGAACAATCAGGCTATTGCTTGGGAAATAGAAAAAATCAACCGGCAGTTCCTGAATGAAGGTAAGAATTATGTACTTGTCGGTCCGGGACGTTGGGGAAGCACAGCGATACATGGTTGGGTATTCCGGTGAAATGGCCCAACATTTCAGCTGCCCGCGTGATAGTGGAAGCCGGACTGACCAACTACCGGGTAGACCCCAGCCAAGGCACACACTTCTTCCAGAACCTGACTTCTTTCGGAGTAGGCTATTTCACTATCAACGCTTTTATGAATGACGGTGTTTACGATCAGGATTTCCTTAATGCCCAACCGGCGGTAGGCGAAACGAAATTCTTGCGTCATGTCCGTTTTGAGAAGCCGATGATAGTCAAGATGGACGGAAAGAAAAAAACTGGGTGTCGTTTTAAGGCCGGAAGATTAAGTGATTCTGTTAATTAAGACCGATGTTGTTTATCCGCTATTCCTATATGCTAATGGACTCATGCCAACATATCGTTTGAAGTATTTGCCGAAGAATGATGTGTTGGCGAAATTGAGTGAGTTGGAAATTTCCTGGATGGGGATATTGGTCGATTTCAGTTGTGATTTGGCATCCATAATTCACCATGTGTGAGATGATTTCGACACAGGTGTTTCCTGTCACTTTCTTTACAGTAGTACAGAGGTGAATATTTGATATTTTGAGTTTCTCGGCATACCATGCTACATTGCGCGTCTTATTGTAATTTTGTATCACCAGTTGAGTGAAGTTTTTGTAGATTAACTCGCTTTTAGACGAATACTCTTTTCGTGTTTTGTAGCTGGTTGTTATACATGGCAGCTATTCCGGTATGTATATTATTATACAAGTGCGGAGTAATTCCTTTGCGGGTTGATTCGTCGAAAAAATCATATAGCTTTATCAAGAATTGAAAGTATTCTGCCAGTAGTTTGGCTCCTTCCGGCTTTAATGAAATAACCGGTCGGCCTATCGTTATAAATAGGGTGTTGATAGCCGAAGGAAGTAAATTGGCTTGCTCTATGTATTTTGATGAGAAGCCTCCGAAATAAAGCATCGGTTCTCCATTGACACTGTGTATCTGAAGAATACTTCCGGGCATAATTGTAACGAAGTCATTAGCCCGTACTGTTATGCGATTTAGATTGACCGAGGCTTCGATTTCTCCCTCCATGCATAGCACGAATATTTCCGATTTCAGTCGGCAAGGAAAGTTGGTATACAAGCTAAGCAATGCCTTGTTTACTCCTGTACCTATGAGCCATTCTTCGGGTAAATCTATTTTGGGTAGTTCTTTCATTTCTCACACTTTTTACTTTATACAAAGATATATGGATTATGATTAATGGGCTGTTTTTCTTTTTCAAAAATTATAATTTTGACTCGTAAAACGGTATCTTATAAGATATTTTAGGCGCTTTTCTTTAAAAATAGAACAGAAACAAGAAAAATAGACCTTGCAGGTGTGTGAAAATAATAGTTACTTTGCGCCTGTGAAATTTTGGCATTTGTGTGCGATGGGAATATCACGCATTTGCTTTTATTAATTAAAAAAAGAGAATTTAGAAATGAACAAGAGATTATTTTATTATCTGTTTGCTGTATTGTGTACAGTGACATTGTTTACATCTTGTAGTGATGACGAAGGTGATGATACTCCGACAGTTATTCCTATTGAGCAAGAGATAGCAGGTGATTATAAAGGGACAATGGATGTATATTATGTTGGCGTGCCAGATCCAATAGCTTCCGGTTTATCCCAAAAAAAAAAAGTCTATGTAACTAAGGCTTCTGATACTGCTGTTAAATTAGAATTGAGAGATTTTGTTTTCTTTTTTTAGGTAGTGAGGAACTTAATCTTGGTACTATTGCTGTGGAAAACTGTCCTGTAACGGTAGAAGGTACTTCTTATAAGTTTTCTGGTAATCAAAAGATGACTCTTTTAGTAGGAGACTGTGATGTAGCGGTTTCCGGTACTATTGGTAGTGGAAATCTTGCAATGATTGTCGACGTTAAAGTTGGTGGTGGAACATTGCAGGTTAAGGTTGATTATAAGGGAACTAAGTTGGCTGGAACAGAAAGTACTGAGGCTAAAATTTTGAGTTTTACTTCCCTTTTGATAAATCTGTTGAAGCTAATGCTGTCGTTTTTTCAGAACCAATAGTCAATGAAGAAGACGGGACTATTGTTTTTGAGGTTTTAAAAAGATGTAACAACAGATGATTTGAAGAAATTGGTGCCTACTATTGAAGTTTCTGCTAAAAGCAACTGTAACACCTGCAAGTGGTGCAACTGTGGATTTTTCTTCAAATAAAGCTATTTTTACTGTCGTAGCTGAAGATGGAAGTTCTAAAATTTATACGGCTTCTATTTCAGGACGTGCTTTTGTAGTTAGTTATGATTTTGAAGAGTGGGATCCTGTTACACATAAACCGATGTTTGGGGATGAGGAAACCTTTACTACTCCAACAGGATGGTGTACAAGTAATTATGGCATAGTAGAAATGGGAATATTTAAACCTATGTTAGAGGAGTAAGTGGTTGGTTAGTTACTGAAGAAAGTGAAGGTCATAATGGTAAGAGTGCATTACTTAGAACTATAAATTCCAAAGGTGGTGTTGGAGGTTTGATACCTACAATAACAACAGGCTCTCTATTTCTAGGGACATGGAGTACTAATGCGAGTAATACTCTGAATAGTACAAAATTTGGTAATCAATTTAATAATTCTTTAGGAAGACCAGTTGCAGTAAAGGGATGGTATAAATATGAATCAGGTAAGGATTTCTATACATGTGAATCAGATGCAACTGATAAAGCTACCATAGATGTATCTAAAGGTGAATATGCTGATCAATATTCTATAAAGGTATCTTTATATACTACAGAAGAATATGATGAGACTGGTTTTTCAGATTATCTGACAGGAGAATCTGGTGATAATAATTTTTATACTTCTAGTCGTGTTGTAGCAAAAGGAGGAGTTGAAGGAGGAAGTACTGACGGACAATGGAAAGAATTTACTATAACTTTAGATTATGGTGACGCAGAGTTTGATATAAATCAGAAATATCGTTTTGCTATTGTTTGTTCATCTAGTAAAGAAGGAGATAAATTTTGGGGGAGCTCCAGAGAGTAAATTATGGGTAGATGATATAGAAGTAATATATAAAAAATAAATCAATTCATATCTTATAAAAAAGCCGGAATGTAGAATGCATTCCGGCTTTTTTTTATAAGATAATATGTACAGTTCTTTTTAGAACGCATATCCGAAACCAATATTCAAATAGATCGGATACATTGCAAATGTTATAGTATCGAAGTCTTTCTTGAATATATCGTTCAGTCCCCATGTTAGGTCTGCATATACATTAAGGTGTTTGAAAGCCTTCCACTCGCCACCTAATTGAGCACCCCATTGGAATTTGCGTAGATTATCAGAGAAATCATAAGTTGCAATACTTCCACCACTAAAGTCGACACGCTGACCAGTTTCATCAGGGGTACGTAAATGTCCTTCATATACATGTCCTGAAAAAAACTTCCTTCAGTCATATAAGAGAAATACGGACCAAGTGATACTTTCCAACGATCGCTTATCTTATAGTTAGCTAACAAAGGAATAGTAATATATGAGTTTTTCACTTTTTGTTTTCACACCACCTGTCCAAAGTCCTTGTAGCTCTCCTCCGTTAGTGTTGATAATCTTCATACCATAGTTCTTTACGGTAGCTTCGGTTGTCATAGTTTTGTTTTCGAGGCGTATACCTGCGGTCATTCCCCATTTTTTGTCATTACCGAACCATTTCGTGGTATTTCCTTCGATAGAGATAGCAACATTTGGAGCATAGCTATCAATATTACGTATTTCTTTGGGCAAAGGCAGGGGCGAGGTACCTCCAATGCTGAATCCTGCTTTGATACTATATTCCCAACCATGCAAATAAGAATAGATCAGCGCTTTATTGCGTTCATTCTGACTATATGCAGCTTGTGTAAAAAGTATTGCTAAGAATGCGATTCCAACTACTTTATTATATATTATTTTCTTCATTGTCTTGTTAATTGATTGGTTTATTATTGATTCGCATATTCATCCGGATTGGAAGTATGAGCAATCGTTACTTTGTCAATATAGAGTGTACTTCCTACAGCTCCCTCGAACTTCGCACCGTCCACACTGGATGAGAATACAATAGCAAGTTTATAGATACCTTTTCCCAACTTGTCTGGATCAATAGATTTACCATTCTGTGGTTCGAATTTGAAATTGAACTGTTTCCAAATGTCAGTTTCAGGAAGTTCTTTAATATTTCGTGCCAGAGCTACAATATTGGGTGAATTGAGTGAGGTCGAACCATCGAGAAATTGTACATTGTCATCCGTTTCATATAATACTCCGTAGATATCACATTCATCTTTTTCTTCCCTCTACAGGTTTTCCTTTTGATGAGAAAGTAGGACCAGCCTTGTATTTATACCAGCCTTCCAGTCTGAGCGGATAGTAAAAGAAGGGAAATCCGAAATGGGTAGCTTTCATTGCATTGCCACTTAAGGCTTGTCCTACTTCGAATGAACCGATGAAAAAAGATTACCGGCTGCAATATACATCTTTACCATGCTTCCGAAACTACCGGTATCTTTTGTTTCCAATTTCACGCATTTACCACCATCAACTCCTCCGTTAACTTGCACTGTCGGATAACCATCCGGTGCTTTTTGCCATTTTTGTCAATTCGAATCCGCGATTTCCACTTGCCCATTCCAATCGGCGGATTATGGTACCTGAGGAAGGATTGTCTTCGGTAAACTTGTGATAAGGGTTGTCTGAACTCAGTGTCTCAAAATCGTATGTAAAAGGCATTTCCGTTTGCCAAAGTCTGATTGTATAGATTGCCGAAAAAAGCACCATCTTCTGATGTAACCTTAAATAATCTCGGATTCTCGTCTTTAAAGTTGTAGGTGTTAATTCCGTCTTCAGTAAGTCGTTGAACAGGGACTATAGAAGCTCCGGCAGGAAGGTTGAAGTTAATGTTTATTTTAGACGGATCGGCAGCTCTTGATGCATATAGTTGTACGGTGAACTCATTAGGATCGATTAAACATTGCTTGAACGAATATCGCTTCCACTACATCCGTCTATAGCTGCTTCTACATTTAAGGCTTCATTCTGAATGCACGAAGTCACTGCCAGACATAACATTATTCCAGCTATTACACTTTTTATTTTCATTAGTCTAATTTTTAGTTGAAAAATAATTTGGGTGCAAAGGTAATTAAAAAGTGTTGATTTCCAATTTATATAGAATGTTAAAAAGGAAATCTAGACAGGTATTTTTCCTTATTTCTTTGTCTGTGCTAATATGCTTGTTTTAAACGAATCATATTGCAGTCAAAGGTCATTTTTATGATCGTATTTGCACATCCTTTCATCATGAAGTTTTAAAACTGGTTCTTCTTCAAATTTGGTGGTAAACTTAATTAGGGAAATAATAATTTGATAATCGATAGTATTCTCCATTCTCCTCCTTCGGGAAGGAGGAGTCCCCGTAGGGGGAGGTGGTAGGTGAATGCGTAAGTCAGTTATTATCAGTATTGTGTATCCACCTACCACCCCGGCTTTCAGCCACCCCTCCTTCCCCGAAGGAGGGGAATGGAGATACCACCGACTGGTTAAATTACCACCAAATTTGAAGAAGAACTTTAAAAATGAATAATCATCTTACACCTTACACTTTTGTTGTTTAATCGTTTGATATAAAACAGATTAAATGAGTGTAAGATAAAGGTGTCTTACACTTAATAGGAGTCGTAGTAAATCAATAGAGAACACATAATGTGCGGACCTTCACGAAATGGCTTGTTCATATAGGTAAATAATATATTTCCCACAGTGAAATAAAGTGTTTCCACTAACTAAACATTTAGTTTCTTACCTTGAAATACTTTGTTTCCTTATATTGAACACTTTGTTTCAAGCTCTTGAACATTCTGTTTCAAGCTCTTGAACATTCTGTTTTAAGCTCTTGAAACAAAATAAAGCTACCGTCAAAAATAATCAGGAAAGTAATCTCCGAAGAAGTGTAAGATAAAGGTATCTTACACTATCTGTAACTGCTTATCTTGCACTCGTTTAATCGGTTTTTTGTATCAAACGATTAAACAACAAAAGTGTAAGGTGTAAGATAATTATGCACATTTAATTTTATAGAAGAATCGTATGATTTAATTCATAACTCATACAGATATGAATATTCAACAGGTCGAATTTGTATAAAAGAAAAAGCATGTTACTGACATCCAGGTGTCAGTATACATTTACATTACATAAAAAAACTCCCGCTTTTCCCCTTAGGAAAGCGGGAGTTTTTAATAAACTATAGCTTACTTATATCTTATGGGCTGATTATACGATACCTTGTGCCATCATTGCTTTTTTGCAACTTTCATAAATCCGGCAACATTAGCATCCTTGACATAGTTTACATATCCGTCGGCTTCAGTACCATACTGAACGCAAGCTTCGTGGATATTCTTCATAATGCTTTTCAGTTTCTCGTCAACTTCTTCTGCACTCCAACTCAGTTTGATAGAGTTCTGAGTCATTTCAAGACCACCTGATACAGATACACCACCAGCATTAGCCGCTTTACCCGGAGCATAAAGAATCTTAGCATCCTGAAATACTTTGATTGCTTCCGGAGTAGAAGGCATGTTAGCACCTTCGGAAACTGCAATTACACCGTTGGCAACCAATGTCTTGGCATCGTCGCCGTTAAGTTCGTTCTGAGTGGCAGAAGGCAGGGCGATATCTGCTTTTTTCGCCCCAAGGACGAGCTCCTTCTACATATTTTGCAACCATATTTCTCTGCATATTCGCGGATACGACCACGGTAGAGGTTTTTCAGTTCCATGATATAATCCAGCTTTTCGCGGTCGATACCCTCCGGATCATAGATGTAACCGTCAGAGTCGGACATGGTCAGCACTTTGCCACCCAGTTCAAGAACTTTTTCTGCTGTGTATTGAGCAACGTTACCGGAACCGGAAATCAGGCAAGTCTTGCCTTTCAAGTCAGTACCCTTAGTTTTCAGCATTTCCATTAAGAAATAGATGTTTACCGTAACCGGTAGCTTCCGGGCGAATCAATGAACCACCAAATTCGCGTCCTTTACCGGTAAATGTTCCGGTGAATTCATGAGTCAGTTTCTTGTACATACCAAACATGAAACCTACTTCACGACCACCAACACCGATGTCACCGGCAGGAACGTCAGTCTCAGGACCCACGTGACGCCATAATTCAAGCATGAAAGCCTGAACGAAACGCATAACCTCAGCATTCGACTTGCCGCGCGGAGAGAAGTCCGAACCGCCTTTACCGCCACCCATAGGCAGGGTAGTCAGTGAGTTTTTTGAATGTTTGTTCAAAGGCAAGGAACTTCAAGATAGAAAGGTTTACAGATGCATGGAAACGGATACCGCCTTTGTACGGGCCAATCGCGTTGTTATGCTGAACACGGTAACCCATGTTCGTCTGAATGTTACCTTTGTCGTCCATCAAGTCACGCGGAACTGATATACTCTATCAGGGAATACACAGACGTTCGATCAAGTTTACTTTATCGAACTCCGGGTGTTGTTGTATTCTTCTTCAATCGTAGAAAGTACTTCTTCTACTGCTTGATGATACTCCGGTTCATTGGGAAATCTTCTTTTCAGATCGTCTAATACCTTTGCTGCATTCATAATCTTTTTTCTTTTATTGGTTGTTTAAAATTCGATTATCTATTTCTCTTATGCGGTTGCAAAAGTAAAGATAAAAATTGAACTAACAAACATTTTATAAAGAAAAAATGCGATAAAACATCAAATTTGATATTTTATCGCATTAAAAAGCAGAAAAAAAGATATTTATTTATTCTTTTTGTATCGACTTATAGACAGGAATAAAGACTAATGCTGCCGAAATGACAAGCATTACTACTGTCATTCCGTCAATTCGTTCGGCTTTTGTAAGAACCAAATAGCAAAGAGCCAGCCAAAGTAGACTGATACAAACTATTTGTGATTTTGATAACGGCCTTCTCATTTGCTTTCCTTTTTTCTTCTTGTCCTACGATAGCATCGATAACTGCTACTGCAGTGATGTTAACGATATCGCGCACAGAGCTTTCAAAATCGGTAAAGTGGATAGGCTTGTTCAATCCCATTTGGATAGGCCCGATAAATTCTGTGTCAGGGTCCATTGCTTGCAGCAATTTGTATCCGGCATTTGCAGAACTCAAGTTCGGGAAAATCAGTGTGTTTACGTCTTTTCCTTTCAGGCGTGTAAACGGGTACTTGGCATCACGCATTTCGCGGTTCATGGCGAAATTCACCTGCATTTCTCCGTCGATAGCCAGTTCGGGATATTCTTCCTGCATATATGACACCGCTTCGTGCACTTTGACAGGGCTACCTGCGGTGTCGGCGCCGAAGTTGGAGTATGACAACATCGAAATGACCGGTGTATGATTGAAGAAGCGGACTGTTTTGTCAGACAGCTTGGCTATATCAATCAATGTGTCGTGTATCGGGGTGGCGGTTAATTAATGTATCTGCCAGGAAGTAGGTACCCTTCTTGGAGTTCAGTATGTGCATGGTTCCGAAATGTTTGAATCCCGGTTGGATGCCGATCACTTCTTTGGCAACCTTGATCGTGTTGCTATATCTCGTATAAAGTCCCGTGATAAACGCGTCGGCATCTCCGGTTTCAACCATCATCATACCGAAATAGTTACGTTCGAACATCTTGTCGTTGGCTTCTTCGTAAGTAAAGCCTTCGCGTGAACGTTTCTCTGCCAGAATACGTGCATAACGTTCGCGGCGTTCCGATTCGTCCGGGTGGCGGAGGTTGACGATTTCGATACCTTCGAGGCTGAGGTCGAGTTCTTCCGCCAGTTTGCCGATTGCTTCGTCGTTTCCTAATAAGATAGGATGGCAGATACCTTCGGCTTTCGCTTCAACGGCGGCTTTCAGCATATTCGGGTGAATGCCTTCGGCAAACACTACACGTTGCGGGTGGCGGCGGGCGGTGTCATACAGTTGGCGGGTCAGTTTGGATTCATATCCCATAAGTTCGCGCAAGTGTACGCAATAAGCGTCCCAATCCTTGATATCGGTACGTGCCACTCCGCTTTCCATAGCAGCTCTTTGCCACGGCACAGGAAACTTCGGTGATGAGGCGTGGGTCTACCGGTTTTCGGGATGAAATATTCCGGCCCGAAAGAAAGATTGTTCACGTGGTATGCTGCATTCACGACGTCGGGTACAGGCTGTTTTTGCTAGATTGGCAATAGCGTGTACGGCGGCGATTTTCATTTCTTCGTTGATCGCCTTGGCATGCGTATCCAGAGCACCACGGAAGATGTACGGGAAACCGATTACATTGTTAATCTGGTTCGGATAGTCGGAACGTCCGGTTGCCATTAATACGTCAGGGCGTGCTGCCATAGCGTCTTCGTAAGAGATTTCCGGTGTCGGGTTTGCCAGTGCAAATACGATAGGCATTGGAGCCATGCTGCGAACCATGTCCTGGGTCAACACATTACCTTTTGACAGTCCGAGGAATACATCGGCGCCTTTGATGGCTTCTTCCAATGTATGGATATCCGTGCGGTCGGTTGCAAAATATCTTTTCTGTTCATTCAGATCGGTACGCGCCTTGCTGATTACGCCTTTACTGTCCAGCATGACGATGTTTTCGAGACGTGCGCCCAGTGATACATATAATTTAGTACAAGATACGGCAGAGGCACCTGCACCGTTCACGACGATTTTTACATCTTCGATTTTCTTTCCGGCCACTTGCAGGGCATTGATCAGTCCGGCGCTGGAGATAATGGCGGTGCCGTGCTGGTCGTCGTGCATAACAGGAATGTCGAGTTCCTCTTTCAACCGGCGTTCTATTTCAAAACATTCCGGTGCTTTGATGTCCTCCAGGTTGATACCGCCAAAAGTAGGAGCGATAGCTTTCACTGCTGCAATGAATTTTTCCGGATCTTTTTCATTTACTTCGATGTCGAATACGTCGATACCTGCATAAATTTTGAACAACAGACCTTTACCCTCCCATGACGGGTTTGCCGCTCAATGCGCCTATGTCACCCAGTCCGAGCACAGCTGTACCATTGGAGATAACGGCAACAAGATTGCCTTTTGCTGTATATTTATATGCATCTTGCGGGTTCTTTTCGATTTCAAGACAAGGCTCTGCCACACCGGGAGAGTATGCAAGTGATAAGTCGGTTTGTGTACTGTAAGGTTTGGTAGGAACTACCTCGATCTTACCGGGTTTGCCCTGTGAGTGATAGAGCAAAGCGGCTTCTTTGGTTATTTTAGCCATGGTATCTGTATTTTTTATTAATAAGTTATCATTTGGCTGCAAATGTAGGAATAAAAGTTTGAATCTGTCGTCTTTTGGAGATAATTTCTATTAATTTTATAGCAAAATGACTAAAATAATGAGTCGATATGTAGTTTGACTGTAATTGTGTCCTGTTTCCGGTCAATAAGTCTGTTCGCTCGTTATTTTATTCGCAATTCACATATTTTGAGGCGGATACACCAAATTGACTCTTGAAGTGTTTCCTAAAAGTTTCATAATCATTATATCCTACCATTTCGGTAATCTCTAAGATTGAATATTTGCGCATTGCCAATAAGGAAGCTGCTTTGTTCATGCGCATTTTTTCGTATTAATTCTGTAACAGTTAGGTGAAAATGTTCTTTTACCTTTCTATATAATGTAGGTTGACTCATACAAAAGTGTATCGGCCAATATTTTTTACATTGAAGTTCTCATTTGCTATGTTATCTTCTATCACGTTGATCACTTTCTGCATGAAGATATATTGGTTAGACTGTTTGAATTCATTGTTGGTGTTAGATTGTTGAGGGACGGGTGCTTCCAGATAATCAGAAAGAGGATAGTCTTTTTTCTTCTGATGGATTGTTTAAATTACTGTCTTCATTGTCTTTACCATAATTTGTCCCTTGTTCTTGTACATGTGACAATTGGTCTGCTTGTTGATATTGTAGTTTATAGATGGCGATGCCATGTTCTAACTCAGCAATTAGTTGGTCACGTTGGTGTTTCCTTTTTAATTGTAAATATTGAGTAATAAATACCTCCAATGATTACTAACAATACAAAGAACCGAAACATCCAGGTTTGTGTCCAATGTGGTTGTATGTTGATTTTTAAGGAGGTTATATCTTCCTCTTTGACTGCTTTTTGGTTTTTTATCTGAAATGTATAGTTTCCCGGTAATAGGTTAGCATAAGAAATTTTCTCTTTACTATTACATTCTATCCATTCATTTTGATAAGGTATCAACCTGTATACGTATTTTTGCGCAGTGGGATAAGGACTGTTGCTGAATGATAATGCAAAATCTCTGTTTTTGTGTGACAAAGAGATGTAATCTGTGTACTCGGCTGTTTTCGTCAATACCATTTGTCCATTGACGGGTTTTCCCGGAATCAGAGGTTTGTTATTAACCTCAATACCTGTAATGATTATTGGGTTTTTAGTATTTGCTTTAAAAGTGTTTATTGCCTGTTGGGGTGAGAAGAAAAGTAGGTGCTTGTTACCTCCCCCAGCAAAGCATATCTCCCCAAAGAGCCACAGAACGGCTGCTTCCGGAAGCATAATAATTATAAAACTGATTTATGGATTTGTCATAGCAACTGAACCCCTGAATTAGTTCCAATCCATATATAGCCTTGTTTATCTTCCAATAGACAATTTATCCAATTACTTCCCAAACCATCCATGGTGGTAAACACTTGTTTTACAGTTGTCTCTCCGTGTGCTACAATCCCTAATCCATTTTGATAGCCTACATATACGGTTCCGTCTTTTTGCTGCTAATACAGTCTGAGCTGTATATGTATGTTTGTTTGTCGGAAAATGTTGTATATGTTGTTTGTTGTTGGCATAATTTAGTTTTTAATAGCCCTAAACTGGTAGCTATCCACAAATTGCCTTCATTGTCTTCAGCTATATCAAATACACAGTTTACAGTCTGTTTTAATTTTACTTCCTTTTTCTTTTTTTTGTCACAGTCGTATAGAAATAGGCCATTTTCTGTTCCAATCCAAAAGTTTTTCTTGGAATCTGTAAACAGTACATTGATAGGGGTGTCAGTTACATTATACTTTTTGTACTTCTTTTTTTTGTGGAGAATAAAAAACGAGCATTCCATTTTTGTAACCGAACCATATATTCCCATCTTTATCCTTCATGCTGCATAGTACTGTTTTTCTATCTGTTTGCGATAACTCACGTAAACCGAAATCTTTTAGGTCATATAATGGTGGAGTGTAAAAAATACCTTGTTCATAAGTTGACAAATAAATCCTCTTTTCATCATCAATAATGATGCTTTCTACTTCATTGTCTTCTTTGAAATTGTATTGTTTGATAAAATTCCACTTCCAGTCGGAAACTAATACGCCTCCTCCGTGTGTTCCGATCCATAAAAATCCATGGGGATCATAGTAAGAAGATATCATGCGTGCTTCGAAGTTTAATGACTGCCACGTTGGTTCGCTGGTACGTATTTCTGTAGTCCATCCACCTGGAATGTTATTATCGGCCAAAAGCATAGTATATCCATACCATGTTGTAGCAAGGATAGATGAATCTGAAATGGGAATGATGTTGTAAACATCGTTATGGGACAAATGAGTGGGAAATATATTTTGTTGATTGGCAATATGACTGAGGTTTTCCAATGAAGTATCCATAATAAAAATGCCATGTAACATTGAGGATATAAATAGTTTCCCATTGTGGCATACAACCGAAGAAGCTCCAAACTCATGTTTTGTGGTTAACAAACGTTTTTTGCTTTAAAACGCGTCCTGTACTGATCTCTAATAAAAGAACGCGTGCGCTGTTAGTCACTAAGTAGATTTTCCTATGGTTATTGGTTATGCAGAATTTCATAAATCGCTCTCCTTTTTGCCATTTCAAACGGGTAAACTTTTTCTAATTTTGAAAAAGGATGACCGTTTTGGTCTAGCATTATTCTGAAGCTGCTTAACGTCTGATTATCGCAAGCAAAAGAGAGTGGAGTCATTGAGCAAAAAAAGAAAATCTGTTACCTGATAATCTTTGTTTTTTTTACAAGAGTATGAAGTCTTCCTGTGTTTTCATCCTTACAATCCATGTATGTGATCCAATCATTGGTCTGCAAATATAATATATGTCGACTATCCTCTTCTATTTTTCTTACATTCATGCTAAAATATTGGTCTAGTGTGTAATTAGTAAAATGATTGCCGTCATATTTACTTAATCCAGTGCTTGTTCCTAGCCACATTATACCTTTAGAGTCTTTGTGAATGGATAAAACAGTGTTGTCTTTAAGCCCATCTTGAATGGTTAACTGCTTAAAATTTGTATGGTTTGTATAAAACGGAGATATCGCTTTTTACTGTTTAATTTTCCTAATAGTAATCCTAAAATGATTAAGAGATATAATTTCATTACTTTCATTTTCAACTTAAATTAATGATTGTTTCCTAAAAAGATAAAAATAGTAACAAAAAGTATCATTTTGTGATATTTTATATAATTACCACTGTGTTTTTCGAGACTAAAGTTACGGAATTTTATTAAATGAAGGATATTTTCTGCAAAGAATTTGTGTTGTATCAGGAAAATGTGTGTTCGGTAGAGTGAAAAGAGAATTGTAATGTGCTCATTGCAGTATATTATATTTTTTGAAAAGATTTCATTATTGATGTCGAAATTATTAATAATGAAATAAAGAGTGTAGTTGAATTATATCGAACTCGCATTATACTCCAGTAGCTAAATTGCGAAGAAAAATATGATATTCTTTTGATGAGAATAGCTGTAGAGGCATTATTGATAGAAAAAAGGGGGAAATTGATAAAATTACGTGGGGTGGGCAACTTGTACATTAACTAATTTTGTGCCCAAGAACTTAATTCTAATAAAGCTATATTAACAAAAAAAATCATTTGCCTATGAAAAACAAATCCGGTCCTTAAGCCATACGGTTTTAACTCAAGTAATATAAAAAGTATTCATGATTTGTAAAATTTAAGACTAATGATGCAAAGTAATTATTATCACCATTATTGTCTATCTCAATTATTAAAAAAAAGGGCTACTTGTGATATTTATATCCTTGCCTATTTTGGGAATATCAGCCACTACGACGATAGACGAAAACAATTTTAATGTGCTGGAACAACAGCAGAGTCGCAAACTGAGCGGTGTAGTAACAGACGACAACGGAGAACCTTTAATTGGAGCTACTATTTTACAAAAGAATACCTCGAACGCAACAATCTCTGATGCAAATGGTAGATTTACTGTCAATGTGTCCGGTGATTCTCCGGTGATTGAGGTATCTTATGTAGGATACTTGACTAAGACTATTAAGATTGGTAACCGCACTTCGCTAACCATTAAACTTCAAGAAGATAGTAAACTTATAGACGAAGTTGTTGTAGTGGGGTATGGAAAGAGCTCTGTGAAAAGATTAACTAGTTCTATATCTAGTGTTAAAGGCGATGATTTGGTAAATATGCCCTAATACCAATATTATCAGTTCTTTGGAAGGTAGAGCAACCGGAGTCTTTATTCAATCGGCAGGAGGTGAGCCGGGGGGCATTACCTAGTATTTCTATCCGTGGAGGTGGAGAACCCTTGTATGTAATTGATGGTATACCTAGTACAAAACAAGAGTTTTCGGTGCTTTCACCTAGTGATATTGAATCTTTTTCTATTTTAAAAGATGCTGCTGCAGCGGCTGTATACGGTGCACGGGCCGGTAATGGTATTGTGATGGTCACAACCAAAAGGGTACAAACGAAAAATGACAATTAGTTATAATGGTTCTTACTCTTTAAGTTCACCTACACAGCCTATTGAATTCCTTGACAACTATGTGGTTGCAGAGTTATCAGACAGGGCCGCGGTCTATAATAACGGAATGCCTACTTTTATGAAAGTGGATGCGAATGGTAATTTGTATTGGCCGGAAGGTGTACTGGACGCTGTGAAAAATGGTACTTTCAACGATGTGACAAGGGAAACACGGACTGGAATAGCTTGTTATTCCACAAATTTGCTCCTATGCAGTCGCATAACATTTCGTTGAATGGAGGAAGTAAGAACACTCATTATTTTATGTCTGCACGTTATTACACTTTAGGAGGTATTTATAAAACAGATATTTCTAAAAAATGATCGTTTAAATATGAGAATGCATGTGGACCACTATTTCGATCAAATAGGATTGAGACTAAATGGAGATGTTTCTTTTAGTCAGAACAAAAACACAATATCCCCCTAATGGTTTGTATACTATTTGGACACATGTGGCACGTTTAAATTCTTTGGCTAGATGTTTTTAATAGTGCAGGTCATCCGACGGGTGGTCAGGAAAATCCATATGTGGAAATTGATCCGACTGCTGGATATAGAAAAAATGATACCCGCTATACCAATATGAATTTGTCGATGCAATGGGATGTTCCTAAAGTTACCGGACTGAGTTTTGGAGCACTTGTGAATTATAATCTGTATCTGATGATAGTTTTAATAAGGATTGGCGTGCTAATGAAGCAGGCGTAGGACCTGTATGGGAATGGAATGATGAACCTACTAATCTTGGAAAAGCTCGTTTGGATGAAGATATGTACCGTTCCAATGAGGTGACTTTTGAAGCACGGGCAGATTATAATAGAACATTCAAAGAAGCTCATACAATTGGGGCGACTGCTGTTTTCAACTCTTGGAAGTACAATTATAACGAATTGGGAGCATTGAGAAGACAATATGAGACTAGCGTTATTGAACAGATAAACGGAGGACCAAGTTCTACAGCGGAAAACAACGGTACTGCAAGGGAAAATGGACGTATGGGATTGGTAGGTCGTTTAAAATACGATTATAAGATGCGTTATATTGTAGAAGCTAACTTCCGTTATGACGGCTCGGACAAGTTTCCTAAAGGCCAGCGTTGGGGATTCTTCCCATCAGTTTCTGTGGGGTGGAATGTAGATAAAGAGCCTTTCATGCAACCTTTTATTGAATAACAATTGGTTTAGCGCCTTGAAATTTCGTTTCTCATGGGGCAAAATAGGCTTGGATGACGTAGGTAATTTTAAATATTTGTCGGTGTATAATAAGGGAAATGATTTCTACGAAGGAGGAAAATGGAATTCTACCTTGCGTGAAGGTGATTTAGTTAGTCAGGATTTGACATGGTATAGCAGAAATACTATCAACCTTGCTGTTGATCCAGAGTTTTTCAACAACGTTTATCTGCTAACTTTGAGTATTTCTATTATCGTACGACCAATTATTTAGCTAATCCTAAAGATGCTTATACCACACCGTTGGGGACTGCTATGCCTATGGTTAAGACAAATTCGGCTCATCGTAGAGCGGGGTATGAACTAAATTTGGCATGGAGAGATAAGATAGCACGTGACTTCAAGTATAATGTGGGACTTAATTTGTCATATTATAATGAACTCTGGGAAAGGAAATATGATGAACAAGAATCCGATTTGAAGAATCCATTACGTCGTCTCACACACCAAAAATCATATTTTGACTTATTGTATGTCTCAAACGGACTTTATCAAAATATGGAACAAATATTGGATAGTCCCCGTCCTCAGGCCTCTACCTTGTTACGACCAGGTGATATCGCTTATCAGGATATCAACGGTGATGGTGTGATAGATACTAATGACCGGATACGTCAAGGTGCTCCACGATTCCCGCATTTGACTTATGGCATCACTTTGGGAGCATCTTATAAAGGATTTACACTTGACGTATTGTTACAAGGTACAGGTGCCCGAAATATGTTGTTGGAATCATTCAACCGGAAGTTTAATACAAATCAGATTGGTTTGGCAGGTAGTGAAAAATTCTATTATCCGGGTAATACCGGAGAAATACTCTACCCTCGCTTAACTAATAATGCACAAGAAAACGGGGGAACAATGATATGGCTTCAACTTATTGGTTGCTGGATGCTTCTTATCTTAGACTAAAGAATGTCAAATTTAGCTTTATGACCTGAAATACAGCTTGTTGAAAAATTTGAGCTTTATTTCTCAATTTGAGCTTTATGTAAGTGGTAACAACTTGTTGACTTTCTCTCCGGTTAAAAAGTATCACATTGACCCGGAAGACGGTAGAGATGATGAGTCTATGGGACAAGTAGGTTATCCGGTGCAGAAGATTATTCAGTTTGGAGTTAACCTAACATTTTAAATAAAAGGGAAAATATATGAAAAAAATATTTATATATAGCATTGATAATGGTGTGTGGACTGGCATCTTGTGATGTGCTTGATACAGAACCAATGGACTCGTACAACGAACTTTTAATATGGCGTAATAAAGATTTGGCCGAAAATGTGCTGAGAGAAGCTTATTGGACAATTCTTAAGGATTTGTATTGTTCGGGAGATAATAATACAGAATGTTTGCGTACAGATTCGTGGACAGATAATGTTTGGAATAAGGATAACAACTCTGTAGCAGCGGAAGCTATTTCTCCTACAAATATTGAAAATAATATAGGAGGTTTTAATAAATACTCTTATATCCGTAGAACGAGTCTTATCATAGAAGAATTGACTAACAATCCTGATATTGACGGACAAAGTTGTAAACAGTTTATTGCCGAAGCTCGTTGTCTGCGCGTAATGGTGTATAGTTGGATGGTACGTCGCTGGGGAGGAGTAATGCTTGTTGATAAACTGATGACTCCTAGTGATGAAATGTTAATGTCTCGTAGTACAGAAGAAGAAATGTATAGATTTATGGTCAATGAGTTGAAACTTGCGATTCCCGATCTACCCTCAACTGCCAATAAAGAGCGTTTTACAAAAGGAGCAGCACTCACGTTACTAACGCGTGTATCATTGGAAGGCGGTCTCTATGATGAAACTATTGCTGCTGGAAAACAACTGTTTGAAGGAGAGGAAGCTGCTAACTGGAGTATAGACCCTGAATATCGTAAAATGTTCGGTAGTTTTTCTTATCCGGAAACGAGTCCGGAAATTCAGTTCTATTTTACACAAGGTGATAAAAAACAGTATTGTGAGAATTTACTTCCTATGTATGTTGCCGGTACATTAGCACCCGGACGAAATATTATGGGGCCGGCTTTTAATGATAAAGTGGATGCATGGTGTGCTAACTGGCCCTCCCATGAACTGACAGAAGCCTATTTGGCAATTGATGTAGAGGGAGACCAAACTGCAAAACATTATACAGAGACAGCAAAATGGAAAAATGCTCCGGTAAAGACTGCTTCCATTATGTATAGTAACAGAGATAAACGTTTGGATGCTACTATTTGTTATGATGGTACTACTTATTTCACTTCTCCTATTGAGATGGATACTAAAGGTAATTGCTACTGGGAAAATACACAGAATCATGGTTTTATGACTCAAAGTGGATATATGTGGCGTAAATACATTTATGAATTGGACGGTACAGATGCACTTCCGGGATACCAGATCCTTTATGATTTTCGTTATATCCTATTTAGATTGGGGGAAGCTTGTCTTAACTATGCTGAGGCGCTTGGCCGCAAGGGAGAAATAGACAAGGCTATTAGAATGATGAACATGACTCGTACTCAACATGGTGGATTACCCGCTTTGCCGGAAAGTTCTTCAGAAGCAGATTTCTGGAAATATTATAAGATAGAACGTCGGGTTGAATTAGCTTTGGAGGGTGACCGCTATTTTTTTCTGTCATTCGTTGGGCAAAAGTGGAAAATGCAACCTCCGTATCTGAGTTTAACAAACGTACCCACTGTATTATTATTGATGGGGACGATGATACATTTACTTTAATTGATACCAGTCATGGAAGTTCGACAGGAAGCGACCGAGTGTTCTCTTGGCCTAGACGCATGTATTTCCCGTTGCCTGAATCAGAACTCATGTCTAATCCTAATTTACAACAAAATAATCATTGGTAATGAATATGAAAAAAGTTATAGATATCTCTTGGCTAAGTGCCTTTACGTTCTTCATGTTATTGACTTTATATCTTCTTGTTTGGAAGCAGGGCTGGATGAACTGGAATCTTATAATGACGCAGAGATCAGAGGATTTAAGTTTGAACATCGTTGGGAACAAACTATAAATGGGGAAATAACACTCAATTGGGTGTGGTTTCACTACCTACTAATGTAAAAATAGAAGGAAATACTGTTTATTGCACAATCACTGTTCCTGAAGCTGGAAATCCCAGTTTTTTTCACTGAGGAGGTACGCAATAATGTAAAGTTGGAAAAGATTGTAGGTATTGCTACAATTTCTACCGCATCTACTATTTATCCGCTAGAAGGTGCACCTGCCTTAGGCAAATGGGGCGATTTTTCCAAAGTTTCAAATACAAGGTTGTTGCAGCCGATGGTAAAACAACCAAAGAATGGATTATACAATGTACGTTGATAAAATAGCTCCAATAGATAATCAGTATATATAATTAACAGAGGGGATAAGCATTATTCTGAATGTCCTGTCCCCTTTTTTTATTCTAAATTTTTATAAATGATAAAGTTTCCATGAAATATATATTTGTTACGTATATTCTATTGGTAGCAGTATCTTTGCAGGCCCAAAACAAAAAAAAATGGTTTTAGAAAGTGGTAGAACCTATTATGTTTATACTTGCCCTGACGCCCCCAAAGTCGTAACTCATGCAGCCGATGAATTAAGCAAATACATCACTCAAGTATTTAAAGTTTCATGTGTTCGACATTCTGCTTCATTGGATCGACCTGAAATGTTAGTATTTACTAAAGAGAAAAAGATAGTACAGGATACGTACTCCCCGGCGAATATTGCACTTGGTGAAGATGGTTATTACTTAAACATACAAAAAAAATGCAGTTGTCATCAGTGGACAAAATGGTAGAGGTGTTCTATATGGAGTATATTCTTTTTTAGAAAAAATATATAGGATGTCGCTGGTATAGCTCTGAAGTTTCTTTTATTCCCTTATTAAATAAAAAAAAGCAATTACCTTTTATAGAAGAAAGCTATATACACCTGTTGTGAAATGGCGGGAAGTTTATTATTATGATTTGTGTGATCCTGTTATTGCTGCACAACTGAAACTGAATGGGAATATGCTTCGAAAAGGACTGACAGCTCCTAATAGGTGGGCTATAAAAGGTGGTCGTCATGCTGATTGGGGGCTGTGGTGTCATTCACTCTATGATGTGGTTTCTCCCAGTCTTTATGATACTCATCCTGAATATTTTTCTGAAATTGAGGGAAAAAAAATTCAACCACGTTCGGAAGGAACACAATTATGTTTGACTAATCCAGAACTTCCTTATCATGCTATCAATTCTTTAAATCGACTGATTCAAAAAACACAGGCAGAAGTTCCTGTATGGGCTGATTCATTAGCACATTATTGGAGTGTGAGTCAAATGGACGGAAGAGGGAACTGTACTTGTCAGCAATGTCAAACATCAGATTTGTATGATGGAAGCCCCAGTGGAACGATGTTGAAATTCGTTAATCAAATAGCTGAGCAACTTTCCGCACAAAAAAATAGCGACTTTAGCTTATACTTACACTAGAAAGGCTCCGCTATATACTAAACCGGCATCTAATGTTGTAATTCAAATGTGTGCTATAGAAACAGCCCGGCAAGGTATTAATTTTCCTATCGCTACTTCAAATATTCATGCTACATTTAGAAAGGATTTGGTAGACTGGGGGAAAGATTTGTAATGAAATATTGGTTTGGGACTATGTTATCCAATTTCAAAACTTAGTTTCACCATTTCCCAATTTCAGTACTATGCAGGACAATATTAATTTCTATATAGCTAATAATGTTTCAGCTGTTTTTGTCAAGGAAATAGGGAAAAAGGGGGTGAGTTTGCCGAGCTACGTGGTTATTTGCTAGCTAAATTATTATGGAATCCACAATGTGATATGAAACAGGAGATGGATGATTTTTTAGCAGGGTATTATGGTAAGGCAGGAGTTTATATCAAGCGATATATCGCTGACATGGAACAAGCATTAAAAAAAATCAAAAGCCATACTTTCTATGGATGGTGATCTTGAAGCTCATCGTGAAGGTTATCTGTCAAAAGAATGTATAGAGCGTTACAAACATTGGTTTGATTTAGCTGAAAAGCTGTAATAAACCAACCGGATGTATTGAAACGGGTTCGGAAAGAGCGAATGGCTATAATGTATGCTCAAATTCGTTTGGAATATGGCACGAGAGAAGAACGCAAACAACTGCTTACTCAATTAATTCAACTGGCTGAAGAAAATGATATCTGGATGTTCAGTGAGGTAGATAATCGTAATGATCAGAGTGGAAATAGAGAGATGTTCTATCAAAAGTATAGATAAATTTGAAATTATGAGAAAACTGTTACTTACATTATATTATCTGTTTGTGGTATGCTTGGGTACTTTTGCGCAAGAACCGTGTCCTTGTGTTATTCCTGCTTTGCAACAATGGAAGGGAGGAAATGGAAAATTGCTCCTGCCTGCTGAAGGAAGTATCGTTGTAAATCCAGCCAATGAAGCAGAACTTTTATCCACTGCTCGTATATTGGTCGATGACTTGAGAGATTTAATGAATTGGCATTACATCATAAAAACAGGAAAACCACAAAGGAATGATATTTATCTATCGTTGATAAAACCAGACAAACAGTTAGGTGACGAGGGGTATGTGTTGGCTACAACCCATTATGTCAGTATTGAGGCACCTACTGTGAAGGGACTCTTTTGGGGACACGCAGCCTTTTGCAAATCTTGTATAATCAGCAAGGTAAATTGCCGAAAGGAACAGCACGTGACTTTCCGAAATTTTCGAGTCGGGGGTTTATGTTGGATGTAGCTCGTAAATTTTTCACGTTGGATTATTTGAAACAATATGTCAAAATACTTTCATTCTATAAAATGAATGAGTTCCAGATCCATTTGAATGATAATGGTTTTCCACAATTCTTTAACAATGATTGGAAGATGACCTACGCTGCTTTCCGCCTGGAAAGTGAACCGTTTTCCTGGATTGACGGCTAAGGATGGTTCGTATACTAAACAGGAATTTTCTAATTTACAACGTATGGGAATGAGCTATGGAGTAAACGTTATTCCTGAAATAGATATTCCTGCACACTCTCTTGCTTTTACGCATTACAAACCGGAGATCGGCAGTAAGGAATACGGAATGGATCATTTGGATCTTTATAAGGATGAGACTTATCATTTTCTTGATACGCTGTTTGATGAGTATCTTTCTGGTGAGCATCCTATATTCATAGGTCCCGACGTACATATCGGTACGGATGAATATAACAAGAAGGAAGCGGAGCAATATCGTTATTTTACTGATCGTTATCTGAAGTATATCGAAAAATATGGTAAGAACCCTCGTATGTGGGGTGGCTTGAAATGGCTACCCGGTAAAACTCCCGTAAAGGCAGGAGGAGTGACAGTTAATGCATGGTCGTATGACTGGATAGATCCCGAAGCCTCTTTAAGGGAGGGATATCAACTAATAAACACATGCGATACTTATCTATATATTGTGCCCGAGCTGGTTACTATCGTGAATTTTTAGATCATAAATGGATCTATGAATCATGGAGTCCATGGTTGATGAATAGTAAGCAGACGCTTCCTGAAGGAACTCCGGGAGTGTTAGGTGGAATGTTTGCTGTATGGAATGACATGTGTGGCAATGGTATTTCTGAACAGGATGTACATTTACGTTCTTTTCCTGCTATTCAAGTGTTGGCTGAAAAACTTTGGAAAGGAGATAACAAGATTGTTTCTTACGAAAGTTTTGAAGCCTTATGCCGCATAATGCCGGAAGCTCCGGGAGTGAATTTATTGGCACGGATTCCTAAAGAAATGTGTCTGACTCCTTTAGGAAAGGTGTGTTTATTGAGTGGGACAGATACTATTCGTACTGCTTTGCAGGAAGTGGGTTACCCTTACGTAGTATCATTTAAAATTTATCCGGACAAGGATACCAATATCAACGGAATTCTATTTGAAGGACCACATTCCAAAGTATATACCAACTGGGAAAAATACCGGACGGATTGCTTTCAGTCGTGATGGGTATACTTTCGTTTTCGGTTCTTATTGCCTTCCGAAAGGAAAATGGACAGATATTTGTATTTCAGGGGATTATAAAGGCACATCACTATATGTTAATGGCAAATTGCAAGAACGTTTAGAAGGACGTAAAATGAAAGTTTATTGCAAAAAAAACAAGCGTATGGATTATATGCCTTATCAGGAGACGTTAATCTTCCCCTTACGCTGGATTGGCAATCCGTTGAATGGGTTTAAAGGAAAGATACAAAATGTGACTTGTGTACAGAAGTAAAAAATCAATCACTATCAAAGAGTAAATGTAAAATGAAAAATATAGTTTCTGCTTTAATTGTTTTGTTTTGTAATGTATGTGTTATACAAGCTTCTTCCCTTTTTTAAAATTGACGATAACTATCTGAGTCAGCATGATATTGTCTATCTGGAACCGGAGTTTGACAGTTTCAATGGTTTTCCTCTTGGTAATGGAGATCTCGGAGGTATGTTATGGTTTACCAACGAGGGCATTACTTTACAAATTAACAAAATAGATTTATATGATAAACCAGCTAATGGGAGGATGACTTTGCGTTCGGCGGGACGGTTAAATGTTAATTTAGGTGTACCGTGTTATAGCTATATGCATCTGGCTGATTTTGAAGCTCGTTTATCTCTGCAAAACGCAGATTTAAAGATTAAGAGTTCGACACCGTTTGCCGATACGGAGATAACATCTTGGGTAGATGCAAACTCTAATGTCTGGGTGATAGATTGTCAGGCTGATTATAAGAAAACATTGCCTTCCGGAGCTGTAAATCGAATTTCTTTTGGAGCGTTGGGGCAGTTGTAACTTTGGAGGATGGTATGGTTCACGTGACCGGGATGTGGCCAATGGATTAGGTACTGCAAAGGTGAATAGACAGGAAAATGACATCATTTTGGAAGAAAAGTTTTTGAAGGTGGTCTTCATTTTACTATTGCGTGTCGGGTACTTGAGACCCCGACACAGAGATTCTGCGTGTCAGTGATCGGGAAAGCTCAATGATTACACCTTTGTCTTCTAAACAGAAATATAAGATTTTAATATCAGTTGTCAGTTCTAATGATTCGGACAATCCGACTCAAGAGGCAATTTCATTACTGGATAAAGCGGAAGTAAAAACGCTTACAGCGCTTCGGAAAGAACATCTCAGTTGGTGGACTCACTTTTGGTCGAAGTCATTCGTTCATCTGGCAGACAATTATCTGGAGAATATTTATTATATTCGTCGTTATCTTATGGGAAGTTCTTCACGGGGAAAATATCCGGTACCATTTAATGGCGGGTTATGGACTACTAATTATGATCATCGTCAGTGGGCTACACCCCATCACTGGAATACCCAAGAATCTTATTGGGGGCTTGCTGTTCAGAATGATTGTGATTTATTACGACCTTATATTGAAACTTATGTGTCAATATGATTCCTCAAGGAAAAAGCATTAGCCAGAAAGAAAGGGACAAAAAGACGGATTGTTAATAACTGAGGCGCATGATTTTTCCGGTAACATGGTTAGTGCTAATTGGGGAAATATGACAACGAATTATACTCCGGCCAGTCAGATAAGTAAAATAATGTGGGAGTATTATGCTTATACCCAAGACCGTGACTATCTTAGGAATACAATTTATCCGTTTATGAAAGAGGCTGCAGAATTCTACTTGAACTTTCTTCAGTGGGATGATGTCCGAAAAGAATTTTATATTTATCCTGCACAACCTTACGAACATGAATGGAGTAGTAAATTAAAGAATACAATAACAGATAGATACATGATTGAGTCATTATTTAAAAATTGTATTAAAGCTGCTCAGGACCTAAATATGGATAAGTCAAAGATAAAACAATGGAAACATGTTATATCACATTTATGGGCTCCTCCGATTTTGGATGTACCCGAAAAAGGAAAGGTATTTTGGATTGGCGTTTACAGAAAATAATGAAGTGTATCCGGATGCGAAAACAAATATACAAGGCTATCATTTTGACGCACATACTACAGCTGTTTTTCCGGCAGGTGTGCTTGGATTGGATCATAAAGGGACCGATTATTTTGAAATAGCCCGAAACATTGCTTTGCATCATCCGAAAAACCGGAATGCTATTACTCCCGGAGCGATTGTTTCCGCACGATTGGGGCTGGGAGATAAAGTGTTGGAGCGTTTGCAATGTAGCGTTAATTATTTGCAGCATTTTAATCAAGGGCTATTTTACAATTTAGACCATTGGCATTATTTTTCTCGTTATGTTGATCAGATTCCTAATGCCGAATTATATGCTCAGCGTGACTATATGTATGACTCAAGATTGACTTACAATCGTCCTGAAGCCGGAAAATCGGGCTTTCGGACAAAGCCTTTCGTTCAATGTGGTATGGAAACAATGGGTCTTTTAGGTACTGCTATCAATGAGATGTTACTTCAAAGTCACGAAGGAAAGATAAGGGTATTTCCGGCGATACCTTCGAAATTCGCATCTGCTTTTACTCTACGCGCTGAAGGAGCTTTTATTGTTTCCTCGGTTATAGATAGTTTAGGGAATATTCCATTTGTTGAGATAAAAAGTTTAGCAGGAAAAGAATGTCGTATACAGAATCCTTGGGATGATGATTTAGTTCAAGTTGTCACGCAGAATAATCGAAATGTAAATATTGAAGTCAATAAAGATAACGTGATTTCTTTTAAAACTACAATTGGGGAGTCTTATATAGTAAGAAAAAGAAAGGTATCGATGTGAATCATGTATCAAAAACATATCATGCTGTACCTAATATGTTTCCAAAGAAATATGGTGAGGCTATGTTGGGTAAAGAGTGTACATTTATAGATCGTGAACACTAACTTGATTTTATAAATGTATAGATATCGCTTGTACTGATTATTGTCAAGAAAAGCGGCTGCTCCTGTATTTGGGTGACAGTCGCTTTCTTTTAAGAAACTATTTTGATGTCATTCGTATAGTTAGTTATTTATCTTTTTTTTGATGTCCCTTGTGCTGTACGCCAAAAAGAGTTTTTTACATCACGTGCCACTTCTTTCCAGCTTGGCATGCTTTTCAACGAACGGCGCACCGGGAAATCATAAAGCAGCAACAGCAGGAATAGGAAGATACAGGCATAAGCCACCCAGCCATAAATCTGCTTGATGCTCACTTCCATCATCTGACTGATAAACTCTTCCATGTAATGGCCGAGATTGAACGGACTGCTGCTGAATGATACATGGTCGATTGCCGCCCCGTAGCGTGCCAGGTTATCAGGAACGTAATAAGCCAGTCCTTGTGCATAGATCGCGCAACCCAATACACCGCCGACTACCATGTGAAGCATATTGAATACACTTAACGATTGGAAAAAATGTTGGAAAGTCATGATTTCTTCCAGGCAGACCATAAAGGTGGCGCTTAATACCGCATAGGCGAATCCCCGGCATATTGTCGGAAGATAAAGCTGTGAGATGTGAATATCAGTAGAGATTGTCAGATAGAACCCTATCAGATAGCCGATAAGCCCTAAGAAACCGACAATGATAAGACGTACATAATTATAGTGTTTGATATGCATCCACCAATAAGAGAATACGCAGCCGATTACTATACCGATAATAGCAAACCACGCCAATTGCACGCTTACCAGCTCCTCATACTTCATCACTTCCTCATAAAAAAAACTTCTTCCAATACATGCTCGGTTGCCAGAAATGCTTCCACTAGTGTGATTAGTCCCAATAAAGGTAAGAGGTAGCGGTAACTCCACATTTTAGGCTCTAAGAACGGGTGACGGATAGTCAGCATGCGCCAGATGCAAAAAACAGGGTTATCAGGATAGCTACCGACAACTGACGGATAACCGGACTGTTCCACCAGTCATACCAGTCACCGTAGTTGAAGAGGAAAGCTATCTCGGCCAGCAATGCCGCCCATAACGCTGCCCCCAGCCAGTCAATGCCGAACAACGGAAACTTGCGCATAAACCGGAAATGCTTTTACGCAAATGGTCTGTATCAACAGGATTATTATCATCAATCCTGCAATGAAAAGATTCATATATGTCCAGTGATAATGATACATCAGATAAGTCGTTATCAGGTCGGACAACTGGATGCTTCCTAAGACGACGATGTGAAGCCAGGGAAAGAAAACGGTAAAATCCCGTTTGGGCGTCATCCACAACTGAATGTTGGACATACATTCAAAGGTTCCCTGGATTTTGCACATGCCTTCGATGAAACATATCAACCACAATAGCGGAAGGAAAGTAATATGCGGAGCAATCAGGTTACAGACCAATACCCCCAATGCAGCCGATGTGAGCAACGTCTTATTTGTAAACGGAACTTCATGCGGAACAGCAAGGGGAAGTAGATAGCCATACCTGCGAGATTGGCGTACATACACATCAATATATCCTCACGCATCTAACGCCATTCCCCGATCATCTGGTTCAATGCTCCCAAATACACCCCGCCCGAAAGTTGGAAAGTAACGGCAATGAACAGATAAATCCACGGTTGTATCTTCCGCGGTACGAAGCTACGGAACATAGGCATCACGAAAGGGCCATTTAAAACAGGTGTTCCCATACGTTAATATTTCACCTCACATTCTACATTGAAACCGGCACGCAAGCGTTTTAAATCTTCCGTCTTGTTTCCTTTCAGGCTGATGCGGACGGGGATTCGCTGTTCTACCTTTACAAAGTTCCCGGTTGCATTGTCCTGCGGAATCATTGAGAAAGCCGCTCCCGTAGCATCGGAAATGGATTCGACGATACCTTTGAAAGTGACGCCCGGCACTGCATCTGCTGTCATTTCCACATCTGCGCCTTCTCTGATATTGGAAAGCTGGGTTTCACGATAATTGGCGATTACCCACAAATCGCTGCTGTCTACAATATCCACCATGGTCTGTCCCGGTTGAAAACCAACTGACCCTCCAGAATCTCTTTCTTTCCTGTGGTACCGTCACACGGGGCGATGATAATCGTATAGGAAAGATTCAGACGGGCAAGCTCTAAAGCAACTTCTGCCAGGCGGACACCTGCTTCGTTCTGTCCTAGGCGATGTGTCTGTTCGCTTTTCACTAAAGACGTAGATTGTTTGGCACGCGATACCTGTTCGTAACGGGCTTTGGCTGTTTCATAAGCCGTATGCACATTATCATATTGCTGCTTCGTCACAGCATCTTCCTGCAATAATTTCTCAAAACGGTTCAGTTCACGTTTGGCATTTTCCATTTGTACGCGTACTTCTTCAATACTTGCGTCACTTACGCTCAGATTGTTTTGGGTAGTGGCAATGCCTATGGTCGTTGCCTGTCGTCCCGCAGTGGCATTGGCCAAATCCGCTTCCGCCTGTGCTACACGAAGACGGAATTCCGCATCTTCAATAATAACGAGCGTATCACCTTTTCGTACCTGCTGGGATATTCTTCAAAGCATATCTTCTTGATAAATCCCGGTACACGGGTATTAATAGGTGTAATATGTTGTTTCACCTGTGCATTGTCGGTATATTCGATGTTTCCCAAATGAATGAACCGGGAACAAACGTAAGTGGCACCACCAATGAGAAAACAAAGAATCAGAATGTTGTATATAATCTTTTGAGTCTTTCTAGCTATCATAATTTGTTCTATTTAAAAGGGTATGAGTAATTGATTTTCAATTAAAGGGTATGTGTGATATATTTCATTTTATAGAAACTGTAAACCACGTTGATACGTGCGTTGACCAGACCGAGGTCTGCGCTTAATTTCATGTTGCTGGCATCGAGCATGTCGGTAAGTAATGCAAGGTCATTCTTATAGCGATTACTGGTTACGTCGTAATTCTGATTGGCAAGCTCCACGCTTTTCTCTTGTGTGCGAAGGTCGGTAAATGAGGTCAGGAAATTGACATAATTGGCTTGGACGCCGTTCTCTATTCTGTTCCTGCGCTAGTGAATATTCTTCCTGTGCCTTACGCATATTCAGTTTTGCCTGGCGTACTTTCTTGTTGTTCTTGAACAGTGATGAAAGATTGTATTTGATTCCTACCCCCACATACCAATAATTGAAGTTATTATCCAGCACGGGGATTTCAATAGTGATAGGCCCGTCCAGATGCTCACCGGCTACGAGAGCTATTTTCGGAAGAAGTTCCGAGCGTTCCAGTTTGACTTTCTGTTTGCTCATCTTCATTGCCAGTTGTGCTTTTGCTGCAAACCGACATTGCTCTGCGAAGCCAGTAGTTGCCAGTCGTTTTCCGCCAGAGTCTTCACTTCTTCGTCCAGTAGGGTGGAGTCGGGGATGATTTCCGTTCCGGCAGGAAGATGCAGCGTAGTCACCAGTTGGTGATTCATTATTTTGCATGCATCCTTTACTTTGGCCAATTGCAGTTTCAATGTCTCTTTTTGTAACTCATAACGGGTGATGTCATTTTTCAGAGCTGTTCCTTGTGTGCGTCGGGCTTCCATATTGCGAATCACCTGTTCTGTCAAATCGAGGTTCTTCTGCAACACTTGTACTTGGTTATTCAACTTATATAAATCCAGGTAGTAGCCGGTCAGAAGAAAACGTATCTCCTGCCGGTTCTTCTGCCAGTCCAGCGCAGCCATTTGCTGACTGAGTTCTGCTAAAGTAATACTGCTGCTGATAGCACCGCCTGCATAAATGACCTGTTGTGCTTCCAGCGCAAAGTTATTACCAAAATGCGGCATTGGAATGTTCTGCCCGTTCTTGAAGTCACGGTCCCAAAGATACCCGTCACCCAAATAACTGAAAGAGAGCGATGCGCTGATGTCCGGCAAACGTTGTGACTTGGCAGCTTTCAAAGCCTCATCGGTAACTTCCTTCCCGGTTTTATACGTTTGAATACTCTGACTGTTCTCGTCTGCCAGACGGAACATCTCGTTAATGCCCAAAACTTTCCTGGTAAGTGTTTTGGGCAAATGAACCCTGACTGCATAGTACTACGCATAGCGGTACTATGAGCCATCTTTTTTGCTCATAAAATAAAAAAAAAAAGAAATTTAGTTGATAATGATAAATATATGTTCCTATATCATGCCGCCTCCAAAGAAGGGAAGCCAGCATTTCGCATCGTGGCGAGTAGTTCTTATAGAAATAATCAAATCTGCACTGCTACACCCCAACCGTGGAAGTCATGCATTTTGTTCTCGTAGCGAATGGAAATTTGATAATACTTTAGTTTCATCTTGATACCTGCTTTTCTAATTCGGTTTGCAAAATTATGGAAAAAAACAGGTAAGTTGTGACCTTGTATATACGGAAATATAATGTTTTTTAACGATTTCTGTTCGGAGATTCATGTAGGAGACACGGATAAAGATCTAAGAGATACAGGTGGAATATATTCCCTGTATCATCATTTCGGTAGATCGGAGCAGTACTTATTTCCTGCTTGTCGAAATAACGGTAACACTTATCATAAACAAGTGGCAAACTGCTTCACCGAGATTCAGATTCGAAACAGGAGATAAGGTTTTTCTCAAAGTATTCTCACTATGATGAGAAAAAATTCTCATCATAGTGAGAACTTTTTCTCATAGTAATAAGTATTTTTTTTTCTCATAAGGGTGAGAATACTTCCTTGTCAGAGCATACTGGAACGGCATATTTTATTGCAATTTATTGTAAGGATAATAAAAAGAGACTGAACTCAAAACGGAATTGAGCCAGTCTCTTCTTTATGATGTAATACTGTAATAATCAGTTTTTATGCATTCAGCGCCTGTTCGATATCTGCGATAATATCATCCGCATTTTCGATACCTACCGACAGACGAATCAAGTCCGGGCGTACCCCTGCTTCCATAAGCTGTTCGTCCGACAACTGGCGGTGAGTATGGCTTGCCGGGTGAAGCACGCAGCTACGTGCATCCGCCACGTGAGTAACGATCGCAATGAATTCCAGTGAATCCATAAACTTGATAGATACGTCACGTCCGCCTTTCAGTCCGAAGGAGATGACTCCGCAGGAACCGTTCGGCATATATTTCTGTGCTAAAGCGTAATATTTATTATCCGGCAATCCGCAGTAGTTTACCCAAGCTACTTTCTCGTTCTTGGACAGATATTCGGCGACTTTCTGTGCGTTGCCGCAATGTTGAGGCATGCGTAAGTGAAGCGTTTCAAGTCCCAGGTTCAGTAAGAATGCGTTTTGCGGGCTTTGGATGCTGCCGAGGTCACGCATTAACTGTGCAGTGGCTTTAGTGATATAAGCACCTTTGCCGAAAGCTTTTGTGTAAGTCAGTCCGTGATAAGATTCGTCCGGCGTGCAAAGTCCGGGGAATTTATCGGCATGAGCATCCCAGTCGAAGTTACCGCTGTCAATTACACAACCGCCTACGCTGGTAGCGTGTCCGTCCATATATTTGGTTGTGGAGTGAACAACGATGTCGGCACCCCATTCGAACGGGCGACAGTTGATGGGGGTAGGGAAAGTATTGTCAACAATCAAAGGGACACCGTGGCTGTGAGCGATACGGGCGAATTTCTCAATATCCAGCACTTCGAGAGAAGGATTGGAAATAGTTTCACCGAACAATGCTTTTGTATTTGGTTGGAAGGCTGCGGAAATTTCTTCTTCGCTGGCGTCCGGATTGACGAAAGTAACCTCAATACCGAGTTTTTTCATTGTCACTCCGAACAGGTTGAAAGTACCACCATAGATAGCGGAAGAACAAACGAAATGGTCACCTGCCTGGCAAATATTGAAAATGGCATAGAAGTTGGCTGCTTGTCCGCTGGATGTCAGCATAGCGGCCACACCACCTTCGAGGGCGGCAATCTTGGCGGCTACTGCATCGTTCGTAGGGTTCTGCAGGCGGGTATAGAAATAGCCGCTGTCTTCAAGGTCGAACAAGCGTGCCATCTGTTCGCTGGTATCATATTTGAAAGTTGTACTTTGATAGATGGGGAGTACACGGGGCTCGCCCTTTTTAGGAGTCCATCCGGCTTGTACACACAGCGTCTCCGGTTTGAATTGTTTTGCCATAATGTTATCGGGTTTTAATGTTTTATTTCAAAAAATGTTTTAATGCTGCAAAAGTAGGGAAAATAATTGTATTTTTTTGCCTTGTTTATGAGTGAAATGATACTCTTGCGAAGGAGATAGTTAATGTAGTTATGAAAAATAAACTCTATATTCTTTTATTCTTAGCTTTTCTTTTCTTCAGGAACAACTCTTTGGGCACAGCAGAAGGCAACCCCGAAGGCGGGTGAAGGTATCTCTTCTTTTCTGTTGAGGCACAACCGCTCTCCGAAGAAGTATTACGACGACTTTATTGAGCTGAATAAACAGAAACTGGGAAAGAACAATGTGCTGAAAGTGGGCGTGACGTATGTTATTCCGCCGGTAAAGAAATCATCGGGAACTTCTGCCGGGAATACAGAGGCTAAAAAATACAACAGCTAAAGGTACAGGAACCCAGCAGAGATCTTCCAAAGCTAAAACGACTAAAATAGGAACCACTATCAAAGAACCTTTGTTCGGAAAGGAACTGGCAAATGTCAAAGTCACTTCCAACCGCCTTGCAGGTGCTTGTTTCTATGTGGTCAGCGGACATGGCGGTCCCGATCCCGGAGCTATCGGACGGGCAGGGGTAAGCATGAGCTTCACGAAGACGAATATGCCTACGACATCGTACTCCGTCTGGCACGTAACCTGATGCAGGAAGGGGCGGAAGTTCATATCATCATTCAAGATGCCAAAGACGGTATTCGAGACGATTCGTACCTGTCGAACAGCAAACGGGAGACTTGCATGGGCGATGTGATCCCGTTGAATCAGGTACAACGTCTTCAGCAACGTTGTAACAAGATAAATGCCCTTTACCAGAAAGACCGTAAGAATTATTCCTACTGCCGGGCAATCTTCATCCATGTAGACAGCCGTAGCAAGGGAAAGCAGACTGATGTTTTTTTTTTCTATCATTCAAACAAAAAGCGGTTAGCAAACGCGCTTGGCGAATAATATGAAAGACACATTCGAATCAAAGTACGGAAAGCACCAGCCGAACCGGGGGATTCTCCGGAACAGTGAGCGGACGCAATTTGTATGTGCTTTCGCATACTACTCCCGCTTCTGTTTTCGTGGAGCTGGGCAATATCCAAAATTCTTTTGACCAGCGCCGTCTGGTGATGAATTCCAATCGTCAAGCATTGGCAAAATGGCTAATGGAGGGCTTTCCTGAAAGATTATAAAGAGAAAAAATAAATATAAAACATCTTTTTTCGTGAACAAAACCGAAATAGGAATGTTTTATATATGCAAATCGCCTGATGACTACTTGTAGGTATGCGAGTATATATGAGTCGGTGAATATGCCTCCCCGGCATAACAGGTAGATTGCATAGTAGTTTTGTCGTGTTTTTATTTTGTGTTTGTGTTGTGACGGTGCTGCGATGTGAATCGGGGTACCGTTTTTTATATGTATGTGACAGAAAGAAATTTTTTGAAACAAGTAAATGGCTGCATTAAAAAAAAGAATAAGCACGAAAACCATAATTTATTCCGGCTTCGTGCTCACTCTTTACTTATATACTGCAATCAGGTAGTACTATTTCCATTCGCTGTGCTGTTCCAACATCGGGTTTGTATCAATCTCACTTTGCGGGATAGGCCATACTAAATCTTGTGCTCCACGTAGATTATTGCGTTCGACTGCTCCGAAGCCATAGAATGACTTGTCTTCCTGCATACGTTTCTGAGCATTCTCAAAATCTTTCCAGCGATAAAGGTCGGCAAAGCGTAAATCTTCAGAAGGCCAGTTCCACACGGCGCTCATGGCGTACAATGGCGCGTAGTTCATCTTGTTCCAGATTAGTTCCTTCTACCTCTTCTACAGCAGGCATACCTACGCGGTCGCGGACTTCATTGATATATCTTGGTAATTTCCGCTTGGGAGTAACCGCCTTTTTTCAATCATAAGCTTCAGAGAGTGACAATAGTACCTCTGCATAGCGGATGACATAGAAATCTAAGCTACCGTCATATTCGTTTGCCGTATTTTCGGGAGTAAACCATTTACGGATACAGCATGTGGAGCTGGCAGGTAAGTTGTTAGTGTACAACTTTCCGTTCCATTCCATTCCCGGAAGCATCAATGTTGCCTTCATACGAGGGTCGCGGTTCTCATAACGTCCCATATCCGGATTCTCTTTTGTATGAGCTCCTTTGTCAAGGCTACCCTTAAATAAAGGAGACTTGTCAATAGGTAATCCATCCGTGCAATAAAAAATCATCGCATAAATTCATTGATCCTTCGATGGCATTCATCGGAGCAGACCAGCAAACTCCAAAGCAATTACCTTCACCCAGTCCCGGGCCTTTGTAGTGAACACTCAGTAATACTTCACCAGCTGTTTCATTGGCTTCCTTGAATAAGTCTGCAAAGTTAGCTGCCGGGTCGCTGCCGTCTCCCGATTTGAAAAGTTGTTTTACCAACAACGTTTTTGTAGGCATTTATAGCCTCGTCCCAATGCTGGTTGAAAAAGGGCTATCCGTCCCATAATAGCGTAGGCTGCTTCTTGAGTCAGACGTCCTGTCTGTGCTTTTTCCTATCACGGGGATCTTAGGGATCCATATTTTCAGATCTTCCAACAAAGAAGAGATAATCTGGCTGCGCTCCGTTTTTGGGTGCTTGGGCTTCTGACAGAGTGAGAGGTTTTTGTCAGATAGGGTACATCGCGGAAAACAGAAGTCAGATTGCAATACATCAGGGCGCGCAATGCTATTGCTTCAGCTTTGTATGCTTCTATTTTTTCTTGTTCCATTGGTATGCGTTCTACGTTTTCCACTAACATATTGCAACGCTTAATCACTTCATAATTAGCATTCCAGTACATTGAAAAACATTCATCGGTGGTAGCCGAGGTACATTTGAAATGGAACTACCTAGCATCCAGTTACCCCATGTGTGGTCACCATTGTCTGTGCTGGTTTCGCGTCCCAGAAATCCGAATTTCCAGCCGTCAATGTTGTCGTCATATAAGTTTTGGCTTTGCATGGCGTCGTAGCAAGCGGTCAGTGCCATCAATGCATCCGATTCGGTTTGCCAATAGGTAGTTTGTGAAGGCTGGTTCGGAGAATCTGTCTGCAGAAAACTGTCCGAACATGCGCTGGCAGATAATAACATTCCGGATAATAGTAAAACTCTGCATATATTTTTTTGTATTCTTTACCATAATGTATATCCTCCTTATAATTAGAATTGAATATTTAACCCAAATGAATAAGTGCGCATATTGGGATGCACGTCATTTCGAGCATCACCTGATGTCTTTTCAGGATCCCAGTTCTTCAACGGTGTGAACGTCAATAGATTAGTTCCTGCAAAATAAACACGGATACTGGAAACACCAAGTTTGGCAAGTTCGGCCTGGCGGAAAGTATAGCCGAACTCAAGATTCTTCAGACGTAGGTAATCTGATTTTTCAAGCCAGAATGAAGAATAAGAATCGTTCATGGTGTTACCTAGTGCAGGCATGGGAGCATTTATGTTGTCAGCCGAATAACGGTTCACCCAACGGCTCGTGAGGTTGCCTCGAATGTCGGTAGAAGTCTCCCAACTGTAACGATAGATACCTCCCATCCCCTTGCCAGAAAGTAGACAAATCAAAATTCTTCCAAGAAGCACCCAAATTGAAACTGTAAGAGTATTTAGGGAATGGATTACCTATAATATCGCGATCTTCAGGAGTAATATTACCGTTGTCATCAAGGTCGGCGTACATGATATCGCCCAATTTGGGAGCCACACCGTTTTTGTTTGATAACTTCACCCTTCGAGTTGGTACGTTGCAAGTCGGCTTCCGTACGATAGATGCCTATTGCTTTATATCCGAAATAAGCGCCAATAGGGTTGCCGATACGGTTGATTATATTGCCGTCAATTTTTTTCCTCCAATTCACCCATTTCAAGGATTTCATTCTTTACACGTGACAGGTTGAAACCGGCGTTCCAAGCCCAGTCACCTCTACTGTCGGAGTAATTTACAGTCCATTCCCAACCACGATTGCGTACGGCTCCCACATTCTGATAAGGAGCATTAAGAGAACCGAAGAATATGCCCGGCATAGCTAATTGCATCAAGATATCGGAAGTTTTTCTTGTCGAACCATTCAAAGGTGGTTTGTATTCTGTTGTTGAAGAATCCAAGGTCGAGAGCTATGTTTACAGAGCGGGTTGTTTCCCATTTAATGTTTTCATTGGGGACGGATGTCTGTACCATACCTGCCTGCTTGTCTGCACCTTGGTCGAAGAAGTAATTTCCGCTTGCACCCAAAGTAGCTGCATAAGCGTAGTTACCAATTTCCTGATTACCTAATTTACCCCATGACAGACGTAACTTTCCGAGAGAGAAAGTTTCTGTAGTCTTTCATAAACCCTTCGTTCGAGAATACCCATCCTGCAGACAATGAAGGGAATGTGGCATAACGATTGGCTTTGGGCATACGTGAGGACCCGTCATGACGAATATTGAATTCGAATAAATACCGGTCATCATAACTGTAGTTTACACGGCCGAAGAATGATTGGAGCTTATATTCTTCTGATTCCCCCCGTTGCTCCCGGATTGATTGTACCTCCTTTGAGCTCATAAATATTCTCGGTTGGGAAACCCTGTATGGATGCTGTTGTTTTGTAGAAACGTGAACCGATGACCGAATGCCCCAACAGTACATTGATATTGTGTTTGTCGAATTGCTTATTATAAGTAAGCAGATTTTCATTTGTCCATGTTGCGTTGCGGTACCAATAATCCTCTTCCTTATTAGTCTCTCCTGCTGCCTTTACAATGTTTCCGTCTGCATCATAGCGGGCAGGAGATTTGGGAGTGTAAGACTTAGTCGCATTCAGGTCGAAAGCATAAGCAAGACTTGTTTGGAACTTCAATCCTTCCCATAGTTCAATTCCGGCAAATGCCTTACCGTTGAAACGCCAATATTCGTTGCTGCGATGTCCTAAGGACATCAACTCTACAGGGTTTTTCACCATTTCGGCGCTCATTGACGAACCGTCTACATAGCCATAATGTCCGTTGGAGTACATCACCGGTACGGTGGGGCGAGTGAACCAAGATACGAAACGCATGATACCGCCTTCGCCCGAAGGAGCAACAGCGGGAGCCGTCACGTTGTTTTTGTTACCGGACAAGTTCAGCCCGAATGTGAAACGTTTGTAGCGGGTGTCAAGGTTTGAACGAAAAGAGAAACGCTCTACACCTGTTTTTACCATGATACCATCTTGGTTTGAATAAGCTACCGAGGCCATGAAGTGCGTATTTTCGCTACCACCTGATACGGACAAATGATGCTGGTGCATACTGGCATTGCGCAATACGGCGTCCAACCAATTGGTGTTTGCATAATGATCGGGATCGAACCATCTTTCAGTTTTTGTAGAGCTTCCGGTGAGAAAAGTGTCAGGGTTCACTTCGTTTCTCATAAGAGCCCAGTTATAACTGTCTACATAGTCGGGAACGATACCCGGAGTCTGTAATGTATAGCTTCCCGAGTAGGATACTTTCACTCTACTTGAGGCCTGTCCTCGTTTGGTAGTAATTAAGATAACGCCATTGGCGGCACGTACACCATAGATAGCTGCAGATGCTGCGTCTTTCAATACAGAGATATTGTCGATATCCGCAGAGGGATTTCGGAAATTTGTGAAAGACTGCCTTCCACGCCGTCAATCAATACCATCGGATTGTTATTGCCGAATAGTACCGATACCACGGATACGTATTTCGGGGTTGTCATTACCAGCTTGTGCACCGTTTTGAGTCAATACCAGACCCGGAAGACGACCTTGCAACAAAGTAGCTGTATTGGCTACCGGGATGTCCTGGATATCCTTGGATGACACAGAAGCCACGGAACCTGTTAGATTCACTTTCTTTTTGGGTGGCATATCCCACCACGACCACTTCGTCGAGTTTCTTGGAGTCTTCTTCCAAAGTAACCTTAAAATTATTTTTGTTTCCTATTGGGAGGATGACATCCTTATATCCTAAGAAGCTAACGACCAACGTCTGTGAAGGTTGTGCCTTCAACTGAAAAGCACCGTCCATGTCGGTGATAGTTCCTTGTGTCGTACCTTGAATCACTACACTGGCTCCGATAATAGGTTCGCCTGATACATCGTACACTTTTTACCTGTCACTGTGTTTTTCCTGTGCATATACTGCGAAAGAGAGCAGTATAAGAACGCCCGCTAAGAAAATGCGGAAAAAAGTTTTGTTTTTGTCCGTTCATAAATTTAAAGTTTAAGCAAGTTAATAAGTTCTTTATTATCTATTTTCTTGTAACTAAGAATACTTTTATCGTTTTATTTCCATTGGTAATGGCGTACCCAGTCTACTTCCATCTCTACGGGTAAGTCGGCCGGATCTACCGTACCGACCCAACTTCCTCCTAACTGCATATCGATTAGCAAATATTGCGGGATATTAAAAAGGAAACTGTCCTTCTTGTTCGGTTTCAATTCGAGGATAAACAAAGTTTCGTTTTCCGTTGACATGGAATACAAGACTGTCCGGCCAAAAATCCACTCCATATACATTGAAGTCTTCGGGATTAATGGGAATAGTGTTTCCGTGTTTCGGGTTGTTTTCTATTCCTAGTGTATAGGTATAGTGCGAGTGTACGGTTTGGTAGACAATAGAGTCATGGTTCAGACGTTCCATAATGTCCACTTCTCCTCCCATAGGCCATGAGTATTTGTCTGTTTCATAAGGCAATGTCCATATAGCAGGCCATGCTCCCTTTGCTCCGTGTAGTCTGGCACGTACTTCGATACGTCCTCCGTGGAAAGCACGTTTGTCTTTGGTCCATAATCCTCCGGTCAGGTATTGGGCTGCGTCTGCCTCTGTATTGTCATTGACGATTCCTTTCAAGATTAAAAAGGCCGTTACGCATTTTCATAACAACGGTCGTCAAAAGACTGGGTGTTTTGCCAATCAGGTCTTCCGCGAGGTATGCGGCTCCATACACTAGTGTCGGGCTCTGCACCGTCAAAGTTGTCTTCCCACACCAATTCCCATTTGGGAGTATGAGTGCAAGCAAATATGCTACATGCTGATAACAATAAAAGTATAACCTTTTTCATACGCTTAAATTTTGGTTCATAGAATTTACTTTAAAAATTAACATTGCAAACGTATTCTATTTCTTTTTTATAAATGACTCAGGAATCGTATAATTCGAGTCAAATCTTGTCTAAATAGGATGCTTTTTGATGATTTTTTTTTTAAAAAGGCCTCTCTTTTTTTAATGGATAGTTGCTGAAAAAATGAGGTGCAGATTTTTAGTGATGAGAAAAAAAAATGTATTTTTGCAGAAAATGAATTTATAATGTACCGTACCTTAATCATAATCTTATTTCTGCTGGCAGGGGGTAAAACTGCTTTCTTCTGAACACCTGCGTTAATTACTCATTCACCCAACTCTCCATAGAGCAAGGACTTTCTCAATCCACTGCCCAATCTATCTTATTGGACCATAAAGGTACTTTTATGGATAGGTACCAAAAAGCGGATTGAATAGCTATACTCAGGAAGGGATAAAGACTTACCTTCATCACTCGGGAGATCCTCATTCTCTTCCGAGTAACTATATTAATCATTTGACAGAGGATTCTTTTAGGGAATTTCTGGATAGCGACTTCAAAGGGACTAGCTCTGTATGATGATGAACAAGACCAGTTTAACACTGTTAATTTCTCCATTATTTATTCATCTGTGGGGGTTGAAGGTGGTATGTGGTTTGGTAGCGAGAATGCCATTCATTGTTATGATTACAAAAGCAAAGAACTAAAAACGATTCATATCGAAAAAGAAGAAGGCAAAGGTATTAATCCGGTGGATTATAGGATTCAGAAAATGCTTTATTTGGAAGATGGCAAGATTCTGATAGGTACCCCCGGAAGAAAAAGGAATCTATTTATATGACTGTCGCATCCGGCAATTCACCCTTTTTCGATTCCAAGCAGTCAGAATCTGTTGACATCGTTATACGTAACAGCAGACCATCACATTTATACCGCTTTTTATGGAGATGGATTTTACTGTTATGACCGGACAGGAAAAATGCTGAAGCATTACACAAAAAAGAAAATTCCGGGTTGAAAAACAATTATGTGTTGGATATGGCGGAATATAATGGTAATATATGGCTGGCAACAGACGGGAGCGGAATCAATTTATTTACCCCCGAACCTTTCAGTTTTCGCAATTACAACACATAGTGGGGGACTATTCTTCCTTCGGTCAATTCCATAACCTTGTTGTACAAGGACAAAAGATAATTTATGGGCTGGAAGTGTACGTGGAGGCATATTCAGTATTAAAGAAACGTATATAAAGACTTATAAAGAAGCTATCTTGAACAATACCAACGGCCTTAGCGAGAATCTGGTGATTAGCCTTTATGAAGAAAAAGGACGGCAAAGTATGGATTGGAACGGATGGCGGAGGAATTAATCTGTATGATCCGTCTACTGACAAGTTTATCCATTTCCCCTCTACTTATGGTGATAAAGTTGTTTCTATTGCCGAAGTGTCTGAGACTGAGTTAATGGTGTCTTTATATACCAAAGGAATTTTCCTGTTCAATAAGAAAACACATAAATACCGTCCTTTTTACTATCGTTGACGAAGAAACTAATAAGAAAGAATGTTTTTACGGTTATCTTCCTCTGGCTAATCAGGTGGCGGACGGTAAGATATACATAATCAGTTGCGGCACTTATGTATACCACACGCATGACCATACATTTTCGAGGATGCAAACTGACCGTGATTATGATTTTTCCAATGATGCACTTTGCCTGTCATACTCAATGATAGGTTTTTCTCTGTTAAAGTGTGCTCATCAGGCCTTTTGGGTCGATCAGAAAAAAGTGATAGTATCCGGCTGTTGTTTGAGTTGGAGAAAGATGAACTTATTACTTCCATGTCTTACGATAACAATCGTATGATATGGACCAGCACTAACAAAGGACTTGGATTTTTTGATCTGGAAAGTCAAAAGTATCACCGTATCCGTACCAGACTTTTCAATGGTATTTCTTACCTTATTGCTGACGGAAAAGGACGTTTATGGATTTGTGCCCAAAATCATTTATATTCTTATATCATTAAAGAGAATAGATTTATTCTTTGGAACAGTTCGGATGGTTTCCCGCCTAACGAAATTTTGTTTGCGTACCAAAAGCAATCAATAGGGATTATATTTATTTAGGAGGTTCGGAAGGGTTAGTTAAAATTAATACGGATATTCCTTATACCGAAACTCAAATTCCGGAAATATATCTGTCCGAAATTCTTTTTAATGGTAGCCCTTCTTTGAAGAAGGTAAAGGAAAACACAATAAAAATACCATGGAATTATAATTCTCTTTTCTGTTCACTTCCGGATCAAGAACAGAGATGTGTTTCAGAAATACCTATTACAATATACTATTGAAGGCAGAGGTAAGCAGTCTATTGAATCTTATGATCCGGTGTTGAACTTGTCTTCTTTGTCGGCAGGCAATTATTCAATATGGGTTTCGTGCAATACAAAGAATGGAAACCGAACTCCGTCTAAACAATTGATACATATTATCGTCACTCCTCCTTGGTATAAAACAGTTTGGTTTATTGGTGTAGCTGCTGTGTTGTTTATTATTATGACTGCAAGCATAGGTTATATTCATTATCGTCGGAAAGAACGCAATATGAAAGGTAATGTAAACTATTTCCTGCAAGCCGTATTAAACGATATGCTCAGTAGTAAAGAAGAAAAAAACAGCGAGGTGAAGAAGATAACTGTGCAGAAACTCCTTTGTCTGATATCTCATCAAAAGAGGATGATAGCCGACTGGAGGAAACTGGGCAACAAACTCAAGCGAAAAACAGCAAGGAAGATGAAGAATTTCTCAATAAACTCAATATGCTTATCCATGAGAACATGGCGGGTGGAGAACTTTCTATTAAATTCCTGACGGACAAGTTGGCTATGAGCAGAGCTTCTTTATATAATAAGGTGAAGTTCCTGACCGGTTTGGGAGTTAATGATTATATTAATCGGTTGCGTATTGAGAAGTCGGTTTTTCTGCTTACAAATACTAATATGAACATTAATGAAATATCCTATGAGGTCGGTTTTTCTTATCCTCGGTATTTTAGTACTTCCTTTAAGCAGATCAAGGGGAATGACACCTACCCGATTTAAAGAAGAAAATAAGAAGAACTGATTATTGTTTTGTGCTGTCTTTGTTTGTTGGAATAAAGAGGTGTGGTTGCTGTTTTTCCTTGTTAAAATCCCGTTCCTGCCTCATTTTCTTTAAACTTCTGTGAACAAAATCTGGATTAGTCTGTTTTTTTATTATGCAAATCACCTGATAAAGCTTCTTATGGGTATGCGAATATAGATAAGTCAAGCAAGATATGCCTCCCCGGCATAACAGGAAGATTGCATAGTAGTTTTGTCGTGTTTTTATTTTGTGTTTGTGTTGTGACGGTGCTGCGATGTGAATCGAGGTACCGTTTTTTATTATGGATAGGTATAACCGGAGATTATCCGGTATAAAAAAATACTGTGAACCGGTTTGATGAAAAATGGCTTCCTTTGCAGAGTAATAAACAGAGTAATAAACAGAGTAATAAATTCAGTATCACTAAAAAATCTAGTAATTTATGTTCAACGAAAAAAGAAGCAGCATGTTGCACGGTGTCTTGTTGATAGCACTGTTCTCTTGTGCGGCGTTTTACATTGGTGAGATGTCTTTCGTGAGAAGTCTCTCTTTCAGTCCGATGATTGTAGGTATCATTTTGGGTATGCTTTATGCTAACAGCTTGCGGAATAATCTTCCCGAAACTTGGGTGCCGGGCATACAGTTCTGTTCGAAAAAAAGATTCTGCGTATCGGTATTATCTCCCTCTATGGTTTCAGATTGACTTTTCAGGATGTGCTGGCTATCGGATTGCCTGCTATGTTGATTGATGTTATTATTGTGGTGGTGACTATTTGTGGTGGTATTTATCTCGGTAAGTTATTGAAAATGGACAGGGGTATTGCGTTGCTCACTTCTATCGGAAGTGGTATTTGCGGGGCTGCCGCCATTCTCGGTGCGGAGTCTACTATTAAAGCAAAACCTTATAAGACGGCAGTGTCCGTTTCTACCGTGGTAATCTTCGGTACTATCTCTATGTTTTTTATATCCTTTCCTCTACCGTAATGGAATTTGTGCGCTCACTCCCGACCAAATGGGAATCTATACAGGTTCTACTCTTCATGAAGTGGCTCATGTGGTGGGAGCGGGTGACGCAATGGGAAACGGTATTTCGGATTCGGCAATAATAGTGAAGATGATTCGGGTGATGATGCTGGTTCCGGTGCTTTTGATTACTACTTATATGGTGGCAAGAGCGAGAAAAGAAACAAGTACAGAAAGGGCAGAAATTTCAGAAGATTGCCATTCCCTGGTTTGCAATCGGCTTTATGGGGAGTTATCGCTTTTAACTCTTTTGATTTGCTGCCTGCGCAGTTGGTTGCGGGGATCAATACACTGGATACTTTCCTGCTGACAATGGCTATGACTGCACTTGGGACAGAAACAAGCATTGACAAGTTCAGAAAAGCGGGGGCGAAACCTTTGTCCTGGCATTTCTTCTTTATATTTGGCTGGTAGTAGGCGGTTATTTCCTGGTGAAGTATCTCACTCCTTATTTAATGTAATAAAAAAACGGACTTACGTAGACTCTCAGAATGACATTCTTCAGAATTTGTGTAAGTCCGTTTTTGGTGGTGGTACTTTGACAAGTACCTATCTAGTTGTTATAAGGGCATATTACCATGCTTTTTGTAGGCGGATTTGTCTGCATCTTGTTTTCCGTCATTTCCAGTGCCTGAATCAGACGTTTGCGAGTCTGTCTCGGATAAATGATTTCGTCAATATATCCCAGCTCGGCAGCCTGATACGGAGTGGCAAACTTTTCCTTGTAGGCTTCCAGTTCTTTCGCCTTAGTCTCTGCATCCGCTTTGCGGAACAGGATATTTACCGCGCCTTCTGCCCCCATTACTGCGATTTCCGCACTTGGATAGGCAAAGTTTACGTCTGCGCCTGTCTGCTTGGAGTTCATCACAATGTATGCACCGCCGTAAGCCTTACGGGTGATAACGGTCAGTTTGGGAACGGTAGCTTCCGCGAATGCATAAACGATTTTCGCGCCGTGGCGGATGATACCGTTATTTTCCTGCGTGTATCCCGGAAGGAAGCCCGGAACATCTTCGAAAGTAATCAACGGAATGTTGAAACAGTCGCAGAAACGGATGAAACGGCTCGCCTTGTCACTGGCGTCAATATCAAGTACTCCGGCAAGGTAGGCGGGTTGATTGGCGACAATGCCTACCGAACGTCCTGCCAGACGAGCAAAACCGATAATGATATTTTTGGCGAAGTTCGGCATGACTTCAAAGAAATAGCCGTTGTCTACCACTCGCTCGATAATATCTTTCATATCATACGGAACGTTCGGGTCTGCCGGAACGATAGTGTCCAAAACGGCGTCTTCACGGTTGGTTTCATCCGTGCAGTTCTGCTTTTTAGTTTCGTCCATATTATTCTGCGGCAGGAACGAAAGCAGTTCGCGGATACTCATCAACAGTTCTTCTTCGGTGTTACACATAAAATGAGTCACTCCGCTTTTTTGCTGCTGAGTCATGGCACCACCCAGTTCTTCCTTGCTTACTTCCTCGTGGATAACGGTCTTCACTACGTCAGGCCCCGTCACAAACATGTGGCTCTTTTCTTTCACCATAAAGATAAAGTCCGTGAGGGCGGGAGAGTAGCAGCACCACCGGCACAGGGACCGAGAATGGCGGAGATTTGAGGAATCACGCCGCTTGCCATTGTGTTCTGATAAAAAAATGTCGGCGGCATATCCCGAAAGGCTTTCAATACCTTCCTGTATGCGTGCACCGCCTGAATCGTTCAATGCGATAATCGGAGCACCGTTCTTTAAAGCCAACTGTTGCACCTTCACAATCTTTTTTCGCGTTGGAAGCGGACAGTGAACCGCCGTAAACGGTGAAGTCATAGGCGTAAACGAATACCTGGCGACCGTCAATCTTTCCGTAGCCGGATACGATACCGTCTCCCGGAATCTTGTTCTTGTCCATGCCGTAGTTAGTGCAACGGTGAACCATTAGTTTGTCCAGTTCAACAAATGTCCCTTTATCGAGCAACATCTCGATACGTTCGCGTGCAGTCATCTTGCCGCTTTCGTGTTGTTTCTCTATCTTCTCAACGCCCCCGCCGAGGGGAAGCGATGCGGTCACGTTCCCGGAACGTGGCATATGCTTTGTTTATTTCTTCCATGATGCAATCCGTTTTTTAGTGTTATGCAATCGGTTCTAATGTTATTAATGTCTGGTCACCGGTGATGTTATCGCCTTCCTGAACCAGAATTTCTTTGATACGGCAATCCGAAGTCACTTTATAGTTGCTCTGCATCTTCATGGCTTCGATAACGATAGCGGTGTCTCCCGCTTTTACTTCCTGTCCTGCCGTTACGGGAATTTTTACTACTTTTCCCGGCATGGGAGAAGTGATGCGGTCGTTCTGTTCGTCCTCACCTTTTTTGCGCATACGCAGGTACTTCGCTTGGCTGTCTACGATTTCAACATTGAAACTGCTGTAATGCGTGTTCACTTTATAGCTTTTCCCGTTCTCCTTGCGGATGAGCTGCGCGTTTGCGCTGCGACCGTCCATCAGGATGTTACAGGTTCCGTTTTCTGCCATTACTACATCCGCTTCAAACGGCTTTCCGTCAATGGTAAGTACCACTTTATTATCTTCCTTGCTGACCAATTCTATCTCGGCCACCCGGTCACCTATATGAATTTCCATAATTAACTGCTTTTTTTAATTAGATACGAAGTACGCCTTTATGCAATCCGAATTCTTTCCATTTGCTGATAGGACGGTTGTCGGTAGCGTCGCCGCTGTTCTCTTCAAGATTCATCAGATAATCCATGTAGGCGGCAATCAGTGCAATATTCTCGGCACGTTCGCTGGTTCGCATGATACACTGATGCAGGTGTTCGCCGTTCTTGGCGATGAATCCGGTATCATAATGACCTTCTACGAAATCGGGCGTATCCATAATAGCACGCAGGTAACTGATATTATTCTTGACTCCGGTCAGCTTGTACTCATGAAGCACGCGACGCATCCGTTCGATAGCATATTCGCGGTTAGTTGCCCACACAATCAGTTTGCCAATCATCGGGTCATAATAGATCGGAATCTCGTATACTTCGTACACATAGCTGTCTATACGGACACCGATACCGTTTGGTTCAGTAAGCTGCTTTGATGATTCCCGGGCTCGGCATGAAATTCATTTCTGTATCTTCGGCACAAATACGACACTCAATAGCGTGTCCGCGTTGCTGAATATTTTCTTGTTTCAGTTGAAGCACCTGTCCGTCGGCAACTTTAATCTGCTCTTTTTACGAGGTCTACGCCGATTACTTCTTCCGTAATGGGATGTTCCACTTGCAGGCGGGTATTCATTTCGAGGAAGTAATAGTTGCGGTGCTTGTCTACCAGAAACTCGATCGTTCCCGCACCGATATAATTGACGGCTTTGGCGGCAGCCACCGCTTTTCTCTCCCATATCTTTCCGCAATTCCGGAGTGACGAAAACCGAAGGAGTTTCTTCCACAATCTTCTGATTGCGGCGTTGCACGGAACATTCGCGTTCGCATAGATGAATGACGTTTCCATGCTTGTCACCAAGAATCTGGAACTCGATGTGATGAGGCTCTTCAACGAACTTCTCCAGATAAACCGTGTCGTCACCGAAAGAAGAAAGAGATTCGCTTTTGGCGGTTGTATAGGCCTCTTCCACTTCTTCTGCACTGTGTGGATAAGGCGCATCCCTTTTCCACCGCCACCCATAGAGGCTTTCAGCATCACCGGATAACCGATTTTATTGCAAAGCTCCACAGCTTCTTCCACACTTTTCGGGTTTTCTTGTGTGCCGGGCACAACGGGCACTCCGGCTTCAATCATTTTGATGCGGGCGGAAATCTTGTCGCCCATTGCTTCCATTGTTTCCGGATTGGGACCGATAAAGATAATGCCTTCTTCCTGACAGCGTCGTGCAAAAGCCGCATTCTCGGACAGGAATCCATATCCCGGATGAATGGCGTCTGCGTGGTTCGCTTTCGCCACTTCGATGATTTTTTCTATATTCAGATAACTCTCTTTAGATGCGGAGGGACCTACACAATATGCTTCGTCTGCGTAGAGCACATGCTTTGCAGTCCGGTCTGCCTCGGAAAATATCGCGATACTCGTTATTTCCATCTCCCGGCAGGAGCGCATCACCCTCACGGCTATCTCACCGCGATTGGCTACTAAGATTCTTTTTATCATACTTTTCTAAATTAAGTACATACTTATTTTTGTGTCTTCCCACCTTGCGGACATACTCCACCTGATGAAAACACAGTATTTTCCTGATTTGGGGCTTAACAAACGATGTCCTTTCTCCTAATCCACGAGGCGGAAGAACGTTTTACGTGAAGTGGCAGGTCTTCTGACTGACTCTTGTCTTATTTGCCTTCCCGATAGAACATCAGTGGCATCAAATTAGTTCAATTATAAGACATTGAACTGAGCTTCACAGCAGCGGGACTGTTCGGGACTTACACCCGATTCCTATTAATCGTCATCCGTTGGATACGGATTCTGAACCATTTCGGGGGCAAAGATAAATAAATATTGAATAAGATGTTCTCTTTTTTGCACGAAAGTTGCTTTTTTGTGCAATGGACGCTTGTTCGGATATCAGAAACGAAATAAGGTCAATGTAAGTGGATTTAATCGTTAAATCTGTGTGTATTATTGTTTACCCTTTAAACTTTCTTTCTTTTCGCATTGTTGAAGTAGCAATTATTAATCAAACAGTAATCAATTATGAAAGAGAAGAAAGCAGCCCGTGAGGAACGGAATCAAGAGAAGCTGGCTAATGCCGATTGGGTAATGGCGGAATTTTATGCAACATGGTGTCCTCATTGCCAGCGTATGAAACCTGTTGTTGAGGAATTTAAGAAATTAATGGAAGGCACGATCGAAGTGGTGGAAGTAGATGTAGACCAGGAAACTGCCCTTACGGATTTCTACACCATCGAAGCAACGCCTACATTTATCCTTTTAAGAAAAGGACAACAACTTTGGCGGCAATCCGGCGAACTGACTTTGGAAAGACTGGAAAGAGCCGTGAAGGGATTCAAAGCTTGAAAAAGTATTAATAAAACAAGTGCTATTTCTCAGAAAGTTTTAAATCATGTTATGAAACATACTTTTTTTATTTGGATAATTTGCAGATAACCGGAAAGTCCGTATCTTTTGCAATGTGTTTTTCATAGTATTAGATTTAAAAGGTTAACAAAGGTTGGAGCAAGGCGTTGCTCCTTTTTTTATGTTCGTACCTCACTTCCCACTAAATAATATTGATTTAATAAAAAAACAAGTTACCATGAACATCGACTTTATCACGCTTACCAAAGACAATATAGAAAAAAACATATCTGCTGCGCTTTCTCGGATAAGAAATGTCAGGAAAGTTATAACCTGAAAAAGGAATGGCTGAAGAGGCAATTTGAAAACGGGTATGTTTTTCGCCGTTTGAATGAGCGTGCGAAAGTATTTATCGAATATGGTCCGGCCGAAAACGGATGGGTTCCTGTGAAGGCTGATAATTATCTGTTGATAAACTGCTTTTGGGTAGCCGGGCAATATAAAGGAAAAGGGTATGCGAAAGCTCTGCTCCAAACTGCGATAGATGATGCCTTGCAGCAAGGCAAGGACGGTTTGGTGACTGTGGTAGGAACAAAGAAGTTTCATTTTTATGAGTGATACCAAATGGCTGTTGAGACAAGGATTTGTTGCTTGCGAACAGCTTCCGACTGGATTTAGTCTGTTAGTGAAGAAATTGAATGTTGATGCTCCGAATCCGACGTTTAATGAATCTGCACGAACAGGAGAGTGCCCTGATAAAAAAGGGTATCACTGTTTATTTCTCCAACCGTTGTCCGTTTGCAGAATTTCATGTGATGAGTTCTTTGAAGGAAACCGCCGCCAAAAGAAATCTTCCTTTGACGATTATAAAACTGGAGACAATGGAGCAGGTACAGGCTGCACCTACTCCGGCTACGATATTCAGCTTGTTTTATGAAGGAAAGTTTGTCACAACGGATATCAGTGCTTGTATGGATAGCCGTTTTGATAAAGCGATAGCAGGGAAATAAGCTAATTCAGTCTCAATTCATACAGACATGCCTGTACTTCTTCCGGACTACCGGTATGTTTACCTTCGTCGTCGGATAGCTTGATACATTCGCGCCATTCCTGGTTGACGTTCATCTTGCATTGCGTCAGTTTCATTACGATGTTGGAGGGCTTGAATCCGGTATCATTCGTCAGATTGGTGCCGATGCCGAAGGAGCAGCGGATTTTGTTCTTGCAATATTCCTGAATCTCCAGTGCTTTTGTGAAATCGAGGGCATTGCTGAAAACGATAGTCTTGGTAGTCGCGTCAATTCCCAGTTCTTTGTAACGGGATATCAGACTGTCTATAAACCTGAATTCGTTGCCGGAATCGCAGCGGACACCGTCAAACAGTTTCGCCTGTTTGCGGCTGAGATTGCTAAGGAAGATGCCGGAAGTATATGTATCGGAAAGTGCGATACCCAAATCACCGTCATAAACATTCACCCAGTTTTCGAGCGCCATGTAGTTGGCGTGTTTATATCCGAATTGCGCTCCATGAAACATGAACCACTCATGCGGGTGAGTACCCATCATTTTTCATGTCGTACTTCATTGCAAAATAGCAGTTGGAAAGTGCCTGTGCAATACTGCGCCGTTTCTTTTAATTTTCTGATAACCGTTTCCTGTACATGGACAGAAAATCTCCGCCGCGTACCGAACTCCGAGAAACGTAACCGATGTTGATTGGACAGTTCCACTTTCTCCGATAATTTGCATAAGATTTCGTCCATATCGGCTACATTGCCGAAGAACTGGTTCTTTATTTCGGATACAATGGCAAGTAAAGGTACTTCATACAGGGTAGCTTTATAGAGGAAATCACTGACTTCGATGTGAAGATGATGTGCTTCGTCCAAATGTATCTTGATTTTATCCGGATGAAAGCGGAAAGATGATAGCCATTCCCAATAAACTCTCGGAAGGAACCGGCAATTTCGTGTCATGTATTCCAGTTCTTCTTCTGTAAGTCTCAATCGGTTTAGCTTATCAATTTCATTTTTAAGTCTTTCCAGAAATTCTTCAGTATATTCAGTCTCATTTCTATCATGGAAGCTGAATTTCCCCATTGCATAGGGAAATAGTTTGATATAAGCGTACGATGTGGTAAACTTATAGAGATCTGTATCCAGTAGCGTTCTAACAATCATGCCGTCCGTTCTTTATATTAAAAACGTTGTAAAGTTAGTATTTGTTGAACGAAACTATTGTTTGATTGTCGATATTTCTTTCTTTTTAATGATATTTGTTATCTGTCTGTTGGTATACATTGTGACGAAGGATAACAGAATAAAGATGAATGTTGGCTTTTTCATAATGAGTATAATGTAGATTAATATATGCTGTTCGGATACCGTCAAACGCTATGCTTGTGCCCCCCATTGTCACAACAGTGCCAACGTGCTGTCACAACTGTGACATAGGCATGGCACGACTGTGCCAACGGGGTGGTAGAAGTGTGGCACAGCAAAGTTTAATTTTGATGATATATGTAATCCTGTTATTGGATATATATCATTATGTTTTTAATGATATGTAGTGCAGTTGTGGGCAAAGAAGTGTCCCCTGTTATATTTTCCGTAGTTTCCACTCCGGGCTGCTATATCCGATTGACTTAGCTGCAAATACCTTATCACCGAAAGTTAAAATCATCTTTGCTGCATAGACAGGGGCAGGCTGTCCGTTTGTACTTAACTACTTGAGGCGTGCGATGTACCGTTCGATATTGTTTTATGATAATTCCACGGTTGGATTATGAGTGGTCAGTCCGCCGTCTACGACGATTGTTTGTCCGGTGATATACCGGGCGTCATTCGAGGCGAGAAAGGCAATGGTAGCTGCCACATCTTCCGGTTCACCCAAATAAGGCGTGGCGCATTGTCCCAAAAAAGATGTTGCGGACGTCCTCATTCAGATTATCCAGAGCGGCGGGAGTCAGTATCAGTCCGGGTGCTACGGCGTTGCAACGGATATTCTTCTTGCCCAGTTGGGTGGCGATATATTTAGTCAGGTTGATGACACCTGCTTTGCTGGCTCCGTATAAAGTTCCGTTGGCGTCGGCAGTCATTCCGCTGATAGATGCCACGTTTACGATATTTCCGCCGCCGTGCGCCACCATGATAGGAATCACTTGTTGGGAGAGATACATGGTGCAGCAGAGGTTCAGGTGAAATACTTCATCGAAGTAGTTAATATCCAGTTCCTCGATACCCAAGTCACGTTTTGGGTCGGTTCCGCCTACGTTGTTAATCAATATGTCCACTTGTCCGTACTCTTTCATTGCAAAGTCAATCAGCTCTTTTGCAGCTTTGCAGTTCGGTAGCGGAGAAATAAATGGGACGTACGTCAGCCCCCGATTGAGTGAGTTCGGCAGCAAGTTGCTCCGCTTTTTCTTTGGAGTGGTCGGCAATGACTACTTTACCGCCTTCAGAAACAATACGGCGTGTGGTTGCTTCGCCAATGCCGCCGGCAGCACCGGTGATGATGACTGCCTTATTTTCGAATCTATTCATATAATGAGAATTTGATGGTTACCTTCTATCCTAAACAAGCGGGTGGAGGATTTGTTACTTACCTTAAACTCTCTTTAATAAGATTCGATAACCAGTTTGAAAACTTTTGCATCTCTTTAGTTTTTCGCTCCTATATATTTAAGAAAACTGTTAAATGTTAACGTTGTTCTGTTTATATGTTAATCGGATTCCGATTCTATTAAACCATGTTATAAGATACCCCCCGTTTTGCCCGATAAATTTGGAGATAAGCCGAAAGTCCGTATCTCTGTACTGTGTTTTTCATAGTATTAGATTTAAGGTTAACAAAAAAGATTGGCTGTCTGGGATAGATAGCCTTTTTTATGCCCTTAAATTTGAGCGAACATTGAAAATAACGAGTGTTGGTTATTCTTCAGGCTTTTCGTTTCCCGGATTGTGAATGAATATGTTAAATGTTAACGTGTAAAGTCTGAAATGTTAATGCGATTCGGCGAGTATTAAACCGTGTTATATTATTGCTTGTTTGGGAGCTGAAATTTGCTATTTATGTGGAAGTTAGTACCTTTGTACTGTGTTTTTTTCATAAGTATTAGATTTAAGGTTAACAAAAGATTGGTTGCTCGCGATGAGTAGCCATTTTTTGTTTTTATACCTTTTGATTGTTTATTCCTTAATCATTGTCGATAATATCTGGGACTTTCCTGTTCTTTTTTTTTAACTTATCCGATATGTATTGTTTGGTTATAACAAAAAACGATTTTTATTGTTATAGTACGAAAGACTTAATAAACTGAACATTATGAAGAAAAGAATCTTGTTGTTAGGGGCACTTGTAGGTGCTTTCTTGTTGGTTTCTTGTTCGGGAGGGAACAAGAAGCAGGTTGCGTCTTCGGCTACTCCTGAAGAGTTGGATGACGCCAGTAAAGTGATAAACTATTATCATACATCACTCATTGTTTTGAGGCATGTAGCTAATGCAAAAGATATAAATGCGGTATTGGGATATATGGAGCAGACAGGAAAAGTGCCCGAAGTAGCTCCGATTGCGCCACCGGAAGTCTCGGTCAGGGATACTGCGGGAACTAATGAATCCGGGTGTCTACTTCAATGATGAAGTCCGTCAGAATCTGATACAGAATTACAGGGGATTATTTACTTCGAGAGCACGGTTCTACGCTAACTTTGATAAATTCCTGTCTTACCGGAAGGATAACAAAAAAAGGCGGAAACCACTAAACTTTTGGAAGAGAACTATCAGTTGAGCATAGCGATGTCCGAATACAAACAAGTGATTTTCGATATATTAAGCCCTCTGACTGAACAGGCGGAAAAGGAACTTCTCGCCGACGGGCCGTTGAAAGACCAGATAATGGCGATGCGTAAAATGTCGGGCACCGTACAAAGTATCATGAACCTCTACTCCCGTAAACACGTAATGGACGGTATGCGGATTGACGTGAAAATGGCAGAATTGAAAAAGGAACTGGAAGCCGCAAAGAAACTTCCTGCCGTTACTGGTTATGACGAAGAATTGAAAAACTATCAGAGTTTCCTCTCTTCCGTAGAATCCTTTATGAAGGATATGCAGAAAGCCAGAGATAAAGGCGCTTACTCGGACGCAGATTACAATGCAATGTCCGATGCCTACGAATACGGGCTTTCCGTTATCTAAAGAAAAAGTTTCCTGCTATCCTGCCACCATTGGCACGATAGCGGGAATTATTGTTAATAATATTTATATCCTATATAAATCAGCTGCAGTCTTGAATTCGTTCAAGACTTTTTTTATTTTCTTTCCCATAACTTTGCTGCCATAAGACTAAACTATTTTATGAAATAGGAAAAGATAACCAAACCCTGTATGTTATGAAGAATCTGCAATTAACTAAACTAGGCTTTTTACTTTTTCTCGTCCTGTTATGTGGATGTAGCGACAGCTTTGTTATTGACACTCCTGCCGAGGCGGGTAATTCTTACGAGTCCGATGTTCATGTCCTGAATAAATTCGTAGATATCAGCGAACCGGGTCAGAAGTATTACATTAATCCGAACAAGAAAAGCACCGTTCTGTCTGTCTTACATCACGAATTCCGACCTTGAAGAACTGAACGCAGTGAATTCCCTAAGTGCATCGAGGTACGAAAAAGTCTGTTTCGGCTGAATGAAAAAATTTCGCAAGCTATTTCTTCTCATACGGTGGACTATGTAGTGATGTGTACAAGTAGCCAGATATTCGTAGACCGGATTAATGATGATTCACCTATCGAACTGAAAAGTGCCGGTTTCACAACTCTGTCGGATAATCTGGTCGTTTCCTTACTGGATATTTCATCAGAGGAAATGTCTTCAAGAGAAATTTATTCGGGGAATCTGGTGCAGACGGGACTCGAACTGAATCCGTCTCTGTATGCGATGGATCACTGGATATTCCGCATACGATGTGAGGTGGGCGAACCGACAGATAGAAAAACGGCCTGGGTGCTTTTCTGCGGAGTTGGTTATTTCAGTGCCGCTTCTTTCAATTGGCTTGTGCTCGATTCTTATGATAACCGGATTTCTTGAACTTCACCGGCGAAAAAGCATGTTGGACGAAAACTATGCTTTCAATCGCGCAAATGGTTTTCTTTAAAATAAAAGAATGTCCCATTTTTTACAATACATTCAAATTATCACTCCTGTTTCCGAGGAGAGGAAGATTATCTGTATGTCGTAATTCTCATTCATCGGGAATGGAATGAGTAAGATTAATGCAGGTGTGCCAAGACGAAACGGCACACCTGCATTTTATTCTTCTTACTTCATTTTATTCCACGGGAATATAAATCTCCGTCAGCAACTCTTCGGGAGCCGTTTTGCACGGGTCGTTCAGATAACGTTCGGCACACTGGCTTCGTCGCGCAACGTACATTCCATTTCAGGCAGATATTTTCCGTAAATAGTATCATACACTGCTTGCAGATTGTCATACGACCCTTTATAAAGGAAAATGGCATAACGTCCGGCAGGAAGCGTCTTGAATCCTACGTCGCCTTTAGGCGCTACCTGAACAGGCATTACCATGCATACATCTGTACGCAACTTCTCGGCAGGTGTCACTTTGGGGTCGTCGTGATAGATGCAAAGCGGGCTGAAATCCCCTATTGGCAGGTTTTGCTTCTTTGACAAACTGCCACAACCGTCCCCAGGTGCCGCCATAATCATTCAGTTTGTAGTCGCCGGACAGGCGGATATAAATCACATTTCTTGCAGGTACATTTTTTTAATCTCACTTTTCAGTTCCAGTTCCGGACGAATAATGGCTGGTTTCATAATTACAAAGTTTTTATTGTTACGATACTCTAATGGTGAAATGCCGTATAACTGCTTGAATACTTTCGACAATGAAGAAGGGGACGAATATCCGATGCGATAGGCAATATCGGCAATCGGGATATCCGAGTAACGGAGCAGGCGTGCGGCAGCTTCTGTCCGCGTCCGGACAATAAACGTACCAATCGGTTCACCGAGAAATGCTTTCATTATCCGGTGAAAGTAAAAAGGAGAGAAATTAGAAACCTTGGCCAGCGATCTTAAATCCAATCTCTTCTCCTAAATGCTGATTGATATATTCCACTACGACATTTACGCACTTTTTGATACTCTTCTTTCGTTGTTTTCTTCTGTTGCATAACTTCTTTTGGTATTTCACTTTGCAAAGGTACTGGTAAAAAGGGAACAGACTTGTCCGATATTGCTTATTTGTAGAATATCTATTTGTTGACGATGCTTTTCTATTTCTTCGTTTGATAATTTATTTTAATATTTCGTGTATTTAAGTATGGTATAAATGTATATAAAATGACCATATTTTTAACCGTTTGCGGTGATATGGATTTTAATGTTTTAAATAATGTCAAAACCTGAAATAAAAAACGCTCTTTTTTGGTTATAATCTATTACTAAAATCGCTATATTGTAACCAAATTATTAAATAAATAATAGCCATGGATAAAAAAGAATAGTAGGGACGAACGCCGGAAAGGTCTGGTGTGCCCCTAAAGGAAATTGGTGAAATTTCAATACCAGAATTGGCGAGAAGATTAAACCTTAGCGTAGAGAGTACAGCATTGGCTGCTGGTTGGCTGGCAAGAGAGAACAAAATTTGTATTCAACGAAAAAAATGGATTGATTGCTTTATCCGATGAAAGCGCCTTTCCTTTCAGTTTTGGATAGTATGGATTTTGTAAATGAACGTCATTGAAGTTTTATTAGCTTGTTGGTAATAAAAATGTCAATACGTATGTATAAAAGTGAAAAGGAAAAAAATGCCGGGGAGTGGATAAATCTGCTCCCCGGTATTTTTTTTTTCGGGTCAGGGCTGCGCACTGGTTGCCGAAGAATTGTCTGGACAGTGAGTTGATAAGCTTGTTTTTATCTGTGGTGTGCACAGATAACGTGAAGCAGTGGTCGCTTCCCCCATAAGAAATGAGAGATACGGGAATGTCCTTGATAGTGTCCATGATGTGGCTTTCTACCTGGGTGCGTTTCCAGTGAAGTGAGCCGATGATGTGTATCACGGACATATTTTCGTCTATGACCATTTCGGCATACTTATGCAGTTCCCTTTGGACTATTCGCAGGGTATCACTGCTGGCTGTCAGCATCATGGAGATAGATACGTTGGATGAGGCCATTGAAACGACGTTTATTTGATATTTGTTGATGACTTCCAGTAGTTTCCCCATTAGCAGATAGCCGGGCAATACATTCAATGAGGTAAAACGTACAAAGGTAGCCGAATCCTGTGAGAGTATGGCCTTGACACTGTTGCCTGTGTCATGGGAAGATATATAGAGGCGTTCTGTTGACAGATCGTGTATATCGGTTAGGCGGATAACTATATTAGAGCGTGCCGCAAGGGTGATACAATCTGCGTAGAGTAGGTAAACTCCGCTGTTAATCAGTTGTTCGGCTTCCGTATAGGTCAGTGAGTGCTGCTCTCTCCGGCAGTTCCGGTTTGCGTAGATATGGTTGATAGGGGTGGATAACAGTATTTCGTCCGCTTGAAAAATGGTAGCGAGTACTGTTGCGTAGTAGATCGTTACGCCTTTCGCTCATGAAGTCTATTTCACCATATACATTCTTACAGATAGAGAGCGGGGCGACAAAAATGTCGACATCTTGGTTTTCGTCAATATATTGACGGACAGTTTCCTGGATATAGGGGATATCCGGTTTTCTTTCCAGGTTGATTTGCATAAATTTACCGGCATCCAGCGTTTGGGCACGAAATCCCTGTTGGCGCAAGCTGTAAGTGAATAAATCACTGGACAGTCCGTATATTTCAGCTTTTATTGTTTTATCAATCAGTAAATCAGCTTTGTCCTCTACCAATGCATGTATCTTCTTTATGCACTCCCGGATACGGATTTTCATATCCTGATTCAATTGCGGTTCTGTGATGAGATGATTGGTCAGGCTATAACAATATTCTTCGATAGCATTAACTGTGGTATGAGAAACTTCGTCTTCTTCGTGGAACCAACTGGCGGAGATAGCCTGCATCCATTCTTGCAACTGTGTCAATACAGGAAGTAACGGCTACATAAGGGTGTTCCTGCCGGATACAGTTGATAACTTGCTTGATATCATCTTCATCTTTAATTTTTTTCAAATTTGCAAACTTTCATCGTTGTCTGGTTATTTATTGGTTGTTACTCTTTTCAAAATGATATGCCTTTTTTTCAAAAGGGAATGATTGATAGCATCATTCTTTTGCTTTGGAATAGGGTATATCTTTATAAATCAATTTATTAATCTTGTAATTAATACCTTTAAAGTATTTCCTTACTATAAATAATCTGCCAATACCGTACCACATTGGGATATGAAGTAAGATTTGCTATCTTTGTAGCGTAATTGTAATTGATTGATAAACTAACGATATTCATCTATTTATGAAACTCTGTATATAGCTGCACTCAACAAATAGCATACTTTTTTAATAAGGCTATTCAGCTATCCGACAGGCAACTTTCCGTCTGCCGTAAAGTTCTTAAATTGGGTTATGCCGTGGGACTTTCATTGATAGTTCTGTTTTGCACTTTCAATACTAGATACATTCTCAAAATGACTGAAGATATAAAGAATAAACTTTTGATGTGTGCGGAGATTTACCATTGCGCAGACTTTATTACAAGCGACCCGGTACAATTCCCTCATCGCTATACGCTGAAACAGGATATTGAAATCAGTGGCTTGTTGACCGCGATTATGAGTTTCGGCAATCGCAAACAGATATTGAAGAAAGCAGACGAACTGCACAGGCTGATGGGAGATTCGCCTTATCAGTATGTGCTGTCCCGCCAGTGGGAGGTCGATTTCCCTTCGGGGAGTAACCAATAGCTTTTATCGTATGCTGTCATATGCCGACTTTTATGGATACTTCCGGCGATTATATGCAGCCTATACACAGTTTGAAAGCTTGAAGAAACTTTGAATGCGTACTCAGGGATACCTATGGAAAAGTTGTGCTCATTCCTTGAAGTATCCGCTAAAAGTCCTCAAAAGAAACTCAATATGTTTTTGCGTTGGATGATTCGCCGGGATTCGGCAGTTGATTTTGTAATTTGGAAGAGCTTTGACCGCAAAGAACTGATTGTTCCTTTGGATACACACGTCTGCCGGGTAGCCCATTATTTCAAGTTGACGGATACAGAAACCTTCTCTTTGAAAAATGCCCGTCAGATAACGGCAGCATTGGCTGAGGTTTTCCCGGATGACCCTTGCCTGGGCGATTTCGCCTTGTTCGGCTTAGGGGTGAATGGGGAGATTTAATACATGACCTGATAAAATGAAATTTTCGATTATAACCGGAAAAGTTGACATAAAACCAACTTTTTCGGTTATAATCGAAAAAATCAGAGAATTATTAAAATGCTGTTATTTTGTTTGTGAAATCCTTCCAACCATTTGCATTCTTGTATTTCTCCACAGATTCGGCAGGAACACGAATGACTGTGATATCGTCCGGAAATCCGTACCATACTTTTTCAAATACCTGTGGAGGTGTTATCCCTTCTACCATTACTTCCTTAATACCTGTATTATTGAAAGCTGAAAAATTAATCTGTGTGACGTTTGCCGGAATGGTTAATTGAGTCACTTTTCTATTACCGCCCAATAGTCCTTGTCCCAAAATCCGGATACTTTTAGAAATTTCAAAGCGAGTTAATTTCGGACATCCTTCAAGGCAGTAGGGGTGAATCATAGCTTCGGAATCTTCATTGAGAACAGTTCCGTAGGTGGTCACTTCCGTCAATTCCGGGCAGTAATAAAAAGGCTCTTTGCGCTATGGTTGTAACGCCATTCGGTAATTTCACAGTGGTAATGCCACTTTCCCGGAATGCTTCCAATCCGATTGTTCTTACATTCTCCGGAATCTCAATCGTTTTCAATTGAGACGTCTTAAGGAATGCCTGTGCTCCGATTTCTCTCAGGGTCGCAGGCAGCAGCACCAACGCCCGCATATACAAAAGTGCTGGCAGGAAGTTTGGTGAGTTTCGTCCGGCTTAGATCTGCTTTTTTCAAGTTCCGGCAATAGTAGAAAATATTTTCCTCAAGTTGTTCCAGAGTCGTCGGGAATACAACTTCCTGAACGGTTGAATTGAAGAAAGCCATATCTCCGATAGATTGCAGCCCTTCGTTGAGCACCACCTTGTTTATTTTGACTACCTCTGAAAGCAGCTTTTGGAATTGACTTCACACTATTGGGAAGTATGATTTCATTATGCCCTTTCAATACTTCCGTCAATACTCCATTTTCTACACGGACAGGAGAAATCTGCACGGAGAAACTTTTCTGTTTACCCTCTATCGTTATGGTTACTTCCTGTTTATCAACAGGGGCAGATGATGAGAAACCACTGAGCTGTTCCGGGGGTAACCTTCACAGGTCGTTGTTTCCCGTCATCATACTTGCCTGTCACGTTAAGGCCGGTTAAGTCTATATTCTCCCCTAATGCATAAATCGTTTTTTTGCGGGTAATTGTTCTATGGAGAAATCCTCTAGTAAAAGCTCCTACGGGTTCA
>VOFJ01000257.1_pt1 | contig 97594 bp, 115 predicted proteins | sample 5384081 | NCBI WGS metagenome assembly VOFJ01 (sample SAMN12384729, study PRJNA508395) | human gut metagenome | isolation source: healthy gut I | host: Homo sapiens | reverse complement strand
AATGATAAAGAAAAATATCGTCTATCAAGGGGGATTGGAAGAAACCATGGTTTACCGAGGGCTTTTTATGACATGGCCGAAGAACCTCTCCGGTCGAGAATATAACGGAATGAATGCACTCATGTTGATGCTGCTTTGCGAGGAAAAACGGTTACAAACTTCCGGTGTTTTGTACCTTTCAGCGTGTGTCGGGGCTGAACTATTCGACTGACAAGCAGGGGAAACCATAGGCCATTGACGGATGCCAATGGGGAGAGGCTTCCAGGGTGTCTGTCCTAAAGGGGAAAAATCGTTTCCCGTATTCATTACCACATTTACCGTAGTGGATAAAGAGACGAAAGAGAAAATCAAGATGGAGGATTATCGGAAACTGTCGCCGGAAGAACAGGCGAAGTATTCGGTCTATCCCAAACTGAACGTACATAATGTGTTCAATGTGGCGCAGACCAACCTTCGGGAAGCACGTCCGGAACTGTATGAAAAACTGTGTGAACAGAACAACCTGAAACGGTCGGCTTCGCTGGACGATGAAAAAATAGCGTTTGCCCCGTTGGATGAGATGATTGCGGAAAATCTGTGGGTGTGTCCGATTTCTTTGGAACATCAGGATAATGCTTATTACAGCATTAGCAAAGATGCGATTGTGTGCTACCGGAAAAGAGCCAGTTCATCAATGGGGAAACATTCTACGGAACATTGCTGCATGAAATGACACACAGCACCGGGGCTGAAGGACGCTTAGACCGTATCAAGCCAGCCGCATTCGGAAGTAAAGAATATGCACGTGAGGAACTGGTGGCCGAACTGGGTAGTGCTTTGGTGGCATCACAGTATGGAATCACCAAAACAATCAAAGAGGATAGTGCACTGTATCTCGGTTCTTGGCTGGATGTATTGAAGGAATCTCCGGAGTTTTTTGAAAACCACATTGTTTGATGTAAAAAAGGCTTCATCGATGATTGCACAACGGATTGATGCGGTGGCTGAGAAAATTGAGGCAAAAGCCCGGCCGTTCTATTGCTCTGTGGCATTTCTTCAATCTCAGGATGATACGGCAAGATTGGATGCATTCAAAGATAAAGGAGACTTTGAGGGGCTACTGAATGAAGCCACGGAGTATTATGACGGGAATGGCATGGATGAGATGTATACTTACAGATATCCGGCACAGCATACGCATGATAACGTGCTCATTGAAAATGAGAAATGGGCATTGGTCTATAACGGAAGTGTCGGAGGAACTTATGACCTGATGTTGAAATATAGCGAAGAAGAGGTACGTGACCACATCCGTCGCTATGGTATCGGAAGGGCATCTGAAGATGTCAAGAATTTCGCAAAGGATATGGTAGCAAAAGAATACCTTTCAACAGTAAAAGTACGTTCGCCGAAGTTCGAGATGCCTACCGGTGACATTCTATGCGTTTACTATAACAGATTGTCTGATACACTAGATATAGGGACAGTCGTAAACGGTAAATTTACGGAAAGGCACAGCTTTGCCTATGACCATGACAAAGACCTTACCGACAACCTGCAAAATGTCCGGACGGCTTTGGAAGCAATGCCCGAATATCAGTACCGAGGCGATGTTGCCGGCGAAAGGGTAAATCCTCAAATAGACCTCATGGATGCGGATAATGATGGCAACACGCAGGAGGTGGCACATGAGGAAAGGGAACAGGAGGATGAGTATGTGCCTTATCGGAGGGGAAGATAAGATGTTGAGTGCAAGGAGTGTATGGGCACATTCCTTGCACTGCTCTTTTTTATTCTTCTATGAGCGTTAATTGCTCCGGACGGTCGGCAAACCAATAGGCATCGCTGTCAATATATACGCATCTGCCATTGACTGGCTTTCCAAAAGCCAACACTTCGTGGGGACCGAATACTACTCCGTGGTCGTTGGTGAAGATAACCCTGTCACCGACGGATAAATCCCGGTCTGTGTAGGTGACTTCGGAAAGTCGGTCGTAGAATATCGTACCTTCCGCTTCATACCGGGCTTTCCAACGCTGGAAATCCTCTTTATGACTCATGGTCATGCCAAAGGGGAATAACTCGGAGGGGAAAACTTCGGCTTCCGAATGGTCGGAGGCAATCAGGATAATGCTATCTTCGTCAATTTCCTTGGGGGCGGAAATCACTTTGTAAGCTCCTGAAGCCTTGCCGTTGTCGGGGGCGTTCCAATAAAGGGTGTTGCCGTTCTTGATAAAATCGTACTTGCTCATTGTGTATAATTATTTAGTTGAAAATCAATATAAATCATTCTTGTGTTGCCACTTCTAAACCACATTTTTTTGTCCTGCAATTTTCCAGCCATAAACTGCTGCCACATCGGGATATAGGGAACGTGTCAGTTTGCGGAAACCTCTTTCGTCTATCTCACCGTTGTAAATCTTGGCTGCTATACGTTCGACTGTTTCTTCGTCTTTGGCTATGCGGTAAAGCACATAGTTGGTGCCATCATGGTGGTGCAGTATTCCACGTATGTTGTAGGCATCGCCGTACCATTCGGCATCCTCGCATCGGGTATGAAGTATGTTGGCAATGTTGTTACCAAAAAATTGAAAGGCATTTCTTCTGCCTTGCCATAGCCCTAAATCGGCAAACGCAATAATAATGCCATTTACCTTTTTATCAAGGTTGCCTCTTTCATCGGACAGGCCTAAATACACTTCGTCTGCCCATTCTTCATCAGTGAGTTGGTAATCCTTATTTTCCGTAATGGCACGCATATTTTCCAAATAGTTTTCACGCGCTTCATCATCATAAAGCATTTCGCTGCTCCAAATCATTTTCTTTTTTTTCCATTGTCTTACTCTTTAAATTGTTGGTTATGCACTTCCCCTTTCATTAGAGAATTTTTATCTCTACCAGGAGTTCTATTTTTACGTGCAATCCCATAACGGCTTGTCAGGCAAAATAAAGGCAAGGAATTTGGGGATTTTGATGCCGGGCTTGGAAAGCCTATTAAAATATTTCAAATAACGGAGTGGTACTTGACGGATTTTGCGAGCCGTAACTTTGCAGAGTAAAAAGGAAGGCTTGGTAGATGGGAATGGCGGATTGAGCTAAAAGAGGTTAATTTGCTGAATTTATGGCTATGATTACAAAATAAATCTCATACAAGTTTGTTTTCTCAAATAAAAAATGTACATTTGCAGTATAAAATTATCCCCCCTTGGTTGGGAAAGACCAAGGCTCGCCCTCGATTTCGAGGGCTTATTTTTTTATATGACTATGGCAGAAAAAAAACAAGCAACGAGTAATCATTTACATTGACGGATTCAACTTCTATTATGGATTAAAGACCGCTCCGTGGAAGAAGTATTATTGGCTAGATATTGTCAAGTTGATGGAGTCTTTCTTACGTCCTAATCAGGAATTAATAGCAGTAAAGTATTTCTCTGCTAGACCGACAGACGTAGGTAAACGGAAAAGACAGGATGCCTTTTTCCAAGCCAATAAGGAGAATCCGAAATTTAAGTTGATATTGGGAAAGTATCTAAAAAAGGAAATCGAGTGTTTCAAATGCCACAATATCATCCATACTTACGAAGAAAAGGAGTCTGACGTGCGTATAGCTACCCAGATTGTGGCCGACGCTTTCCAACATAACTGTAACCTTGCTATCATTGTTTCCAGCAGACAGTGATATGATACCAGCCGTTGAACTGGCCAAAGAAGCTAAAATTAATGTATTTATCTATTTCCCACCTCATCAGTATTCTAGTAACTTGGCTACAATGGGAAATGGAGCACCCATTCAGATGTTGCGCTATGAAAAGAGGTTTAAGCAGGCATTATTGCCAGATAAAATAACGCTTGCCAATGGATTTGAACTTTCCATTCCAACGGAATGGAAAGTTTTACAAAGAGGAGAAAAATAACATCTCATTGCTATTCAAGGCATGGATAGAGATACAGTTTTTTTATAATAATTGGATTCAATAAATGGCAGTATTATTTGACAGTTTTTCATATAGGATAAAGGAAGTCGAATCTGGTATATGTTATGATAGATGGCATTTTGGAAAATATCCAGAACTTACTATGCCTGAACATTTATATTATTTGAATCGAGTTATAAATTGTTTGCTAACACATGATAAAATCATTATCAGGACAGATTCATTGGAAGAAATTATAGACGTTTTGGGTTTTGAAGCCTTTAGACTTTTATATGAAAGGCAAGAACTTGTAATAATTGATAATTGGTGGTTTCCAGCATTCATGATAGGAAATGAAAATTTGCTATTTATGAATATGCATAAGAGTAATTATTATGATAAAGTTATTGAACGAATAAATAACAAATATGGTTTTCAGGCATCTTTATTTATCAAGCAAGTATTTGAAAAGGTAACTTCTGATTCAGAATCGGAAGAATATGTATATTGGGATCATATTGCCCAAGAAAATATGTATGAGGATTTCACAATCAATAATCAAATTAGAACCTATTTAAATATAGAATCTGAAAACATCCTTGACATTAACGAAAAAGACACATGGAGTGCCGTAAGATTATGCCTATTCGAAAGAAGTATTGTGTGGGGTAGTTATTTACAGACTGATGAAATAATTTTAGAAGATGAAGCTAAGTATTATTTCATGCAGAAAAACAATCTAATTCCCAGAACAAACTCTTAATGATAGAATGAACAAATATCTTTTTGCAAGGAATATTCCCAACTTATCTTTGCTTTATTACAATAAAATAATTGATATAAAAAAAATAATATTCAAGTAAGAGATCATGCTTTTGGAGGTTTTTTTATAGAGATTGGCTACAATCGAATAACTATAATATAAAATGAACTGGAGCGAATCCTTTTTAGGAGGTAACTCATCTTCACAAGCAGAAAAATGGTTTAGATGGGGACTGGTTTCTGTTACAGGACTAATCTTTCCGGCTGTGGGTGGATTAGCTGTCAGTTTACTAAATGAAAAAATTCCATCATTCTCCCAAAAAGATTCCAAATATTTTCTTCGATCATGTATTATCTCAAGTTTTTAATACTAGAAAAAACAGGAATGCTTTGCTTGCTTTGAAATGACATTAGTTTGTCGAAATTTTCAATAATTCACTTGATTGTTTTTTTCCCACTACTAAATAAGGCTACAAATATTTGGTAATTTCATTTGAGTGGATGTTTACAAATAAAGTTGATTAAAAAAATCACTATATTATTTTTATCTTTATTTCAAAAATTAGCCGGCTGACCTTCACAGGCTAACCGACTATCACACAATATAAGTTTTTTATTATGAACAAAAAGTAATCCTCATTTTGGGGGAGAAAGCAATCTTACACAAGCGTTCCTGTTTGCCTCATTGGGTGAATAATCGTCAACCCCCCCTCCTCTGAAACAATTTCAATACGGTTGCTTGGCACGGCACGTTTGATAAGCTGGGCCTTGATGTATTCCGCACGGCAAAGCCCCAATGAATTGTTGAGCGTTTCATTACCCGTGGCATTGTCTGCCGCTCCTGAAACCCGGATATGCAACCTATGCTTATTGGCAATCCGGGCTATCCCGTCAAGGTTGATGAGTTGCGAGGTATCAGTCAGATGGCCGGTATTCAGGACAAAGAAGAAATAGATAGGTGCCCCGACATACAGGCTGTCGGAAACACAAGCTGTGAGGCATCACTATCTAAATGGTGGGTATGCTGTCTTTGTGAAACAATTTGCTCATTGGTATGTGCCGCCGGATGAGCGGAAGATGTAGAGTCGCTTGCCTCCGTCAAGGGTGATTGATTCAACCTTGCGCGAAGCGAATTTAATCCGCTGTAATTGTTTCTCGGATAGCCGGAAGAAGCGGTTTGGCTTTCTGCGTTGCCGACAAGTTCGGACAGCTTATCAGCGTATCGGTCTAACAGACCTTCCAACTCCAGAATCTTCTTCAACTCGGCGATAATGGCCAGGTTCATGGCATTGTTTTTCTGTAATCCCCGGTTCTTCCCTGCCAAACACAAGGCATGAACAGCCAGTTCCTCATTCTGTCTTATATAAGGAACAGGGTCTATCACCTTCCGCCAACCGACCTTGCCAATCGTAAAGGAGATTCCTGCCGTCAGGCCCACTAAATTATCCCCGAATTGGTCTGAAGCACCATAACCGTCGAAGTCCTTGAAAGTCGTGGTGCCACCCAGTTCCGCAAGCAAGTGGAAACGGTCTGTAAGACGGTATCTGCCCTGTATGCCGTAGGAAAGAGCAAACGGATGGTGGCCGCCCCCTTGTGGTGGATGATACCGGCTCCCCGCATAAGGGATGAGACTCCAACGGCACGGTGTATTGCCCCTATCCAAGCCTGCCAATACATTCCAAAGCAAATCCGCATGGCAGAATTGATATGATTGTGTTTCCAACCGTGAATCCTTGAATCGGAAACCCTGATAGGACAAGCGACCTCCTATAGCTGGCGTGAACCATTTGCCTGCCGAAACAGCCAATGTAGGCTTCATCCTGCCAAATAAATCTTCACACCCTAATGGTGAACCCAAGAAAGCGGAAGTACCGCCGGAAACATTCAGGAACCAGTTATCTTTCCACGTGGAGACGGAAACGACATCGATCAGGTAAGAAGGCTGTACCGTTTCCCACTTCTCCTTGAAATACTCTCTGTGACGGGTACACACCGTATCGGCTATATTCACATTGTAAGCCTGTGCTCCCATCGAAAATGCCATTGGCAACATAAACAAAAATATTCTCTTCATTCTATCTAAAATTTGGTTTGTGATGCAAAGAAACAACGTGACCGATCTATGCCTGAACGTATGGAAGCCTATCACGCCGTCTTTAACAAGTATTCTTTTTTACTTCTCCCAATCAGACTGTCAATCAGACTTCATGGAGAGTGAATTTCTCTTATTTTTTACGGACGCTCTTTCCACCGGCAGGCTTCATCATCCGGTGTGCCCTCTGCAAGCAACGCCTTGCCCATGTCCGGTCGTCCTCGTCCTCCTTCCTTCTCCAGGGCAGGTCGCTTCCCCCTCCGTCACCTCCATGCCCTTCGGCAAAGGTGGTGGCCAAATCGACATAATTGGCGAAAAGGTAAATGGCGCACTTGAATATATCTTCGCCACGTTCGGCCATGTCCTTAATCAATGAATCATCGAACACGCTTTGCGCCTCTTTCCCCAAACTTTGGAAATGCGTCCTGAACTCCCGGATGATGTCACCGACCATGGCTTCCGCCAATCTGTATCGGACCTGGTTCTCCAGATTATAAGTAGCTAGTCTCACTTCCTCCCTGTAACTCTCCACCTTGTCTTTCGATTCGGCCTCCAGTGTTTTCAACTCCGACAATTTGCAGTCGGCTTCCGCCAATTTCTCCCGTTTGTCGGACAGGTTTTCAAGTACTTTCTGAAGCTCATAATCAAGCTTAGCGATGCGTTTCTGGAGTTCTTCGGAATCCCCTTTGCCCGTCCTCAAATCAGTGGCCACTGTTCTGATTTCTTCCTCCAATTCCAGTTTCTTTTGTTCCTGATTGGCAATCATGGTAGATAATCCTTTCACTCTTTTTTTTCTGCCAGACGGATGTCCGAATGGAGTTGTCGAAGCAGCTCACGGTCGTTCCCAATCTGTTTCTCCAGCGCGGTACATTCACGGCTCAACGCACGCCTGTATTCTTCCGTTGTGCGGTGCTTGGTGCCGGTCACGCTCACGCTGTCTCCACGGTTCAATCCCCACTTCCCATTGACTTTGGCAAGCTCGTCGTGGAGTGCGAACAGACGCTCTTTGAAGTCATAGATATTTCCTCCGAAAATCTTGTTGAACGAAATCTTATTCCGTTCATCTACCGGTATCACGGTGCAATGCACGTGTGGGTTGAGTTCGTCAAGGTGTACATAGAAGCCTATGACATTATCCTCCCCCCATTTGTCACACGCAAACCTGTACACGTCCTGCGCCCAAAGTTCTATATCCTTGTTGCGCCGGATATGTGAGTTATCAGCTCCATGCGTGAGGTTTACTTTCTGGCCGCCAAAGGCTATCTCGTGCATCCTCTCCCTGGAGCCTCCAAAGATGATATTCGCCACAGTACGGAACTTCGGTTCGGTAAGCCCGGCGTTGGGGTCTTTGATACTACGCTCACGCAAGGTTTCCGCCATGCGATCCGGTATGGATTTGGACTTATCCACTGGCACGACCTTACCTCCTTTGATGACTTCAAAGTTAAGCCGTTCACGGGTGCGGTCATAGTTGCCGTGCTTCGATGCCCATTCCCAACCTCTTTCCGTCCAGTTGCGCTGATGCTCGTCGCTTTGACCGGTGGTCATGCCCTTTCCGGGCCTGATGTCCATAACCTGTTTGATGTTGTTCGCCATGTGTCCTATATGCTATTTTTACAGCTTGCTGCCGCCTTTGCGGTCTCTGCATTTTGCCCGTCCGGGGCAAAGTGCGTATTAGGCTACGTGCTGGAAGCACTTCCTTCCGGACGGGCAAGCCCGTCGTAAAACTGGAGATCAAGACCTCGCATGAGGGTTACGCTTCCGCAAGTGGAAATAAGGGCATACCCGGTGAGTCTAAAAGGAGAGGCAGCAAGCAGGGTTCTATTGGTTGGTTTGGGGTATTTTCCCAGCCTTCTCTTGATTGATTCCCTCAAAATAGGGAGCGTAGTATTCCCAAAGCAGGCGGAGGTCTTCTGAAACCTTGTCTGGTATCAAGGCTAATAAATATTCCGGAACTTTCGGGCATTGTACGTCAATCAGGTTCAGACCTGCCGATGCGAGTAGTTGAAGGTATATCGCCACATCCCTGTGGCAAACCTCGCAGTACACTCTCTCCAATGTGGCGGAAAGCGTTGGATTGATCGGAAACAAGTTCGTCCTTTGCAGGATTATATGGGCGAACAGCTTATGCAAGCGTTCCCCGATGCCGGCTCCGCTATCTGTCACCGGCATGGATAGAACATGTTCGGTAGTTGTGATGAACTGTACAGCCGATTCAGCCATTTCCTCCAGGCACAGGTAACCACATATCCACTTATTGATGCGTTCTTCCTCCGGTGACATCATACGGGGCTGCAAGCCTTCCGTTCCCGGCAACGTGTAATTCATTGTTATTAGGAAAAACTTCTTGTGTGCGTCTATCCTCGCCATGCCGAAGTTCTCCAACGCATCGAGGAAACTGCGCGTCGTGGCACGGTGCCATTTCCATTGCCGGGCAAGCTTGCTGACGGTCGTGACGAATTGCCCTTTCCGCAAGGTGACGTTCGTTCCGAAATAGGTCAGGCTGTCACGGCTTTCACCGGATGCCTTGTCGAGTAAGTCACAGAGGGCATCCATTTTGGAGAATCTTTCTTCTTCATCCGAACGGAGGAACTCAAGCAGTTCCTTGTCCGCAATTATTCTGTAATTGATGTATTCCTTCTTCATGAATTTATGATGATTATATAGTCTTCGAACGGTAATAAAAGCAGGGAAAACATTATCATTTCTTCCTATACCCCCAGTTTCGATAATGCGGAATGATACTTTCAGGATTCTCTAAAAACGATTGTCTTAAAAAGGGCTTCTTTACCATGCGGCAAACCGACAATGAGGGGTAAAACGCCGCCCCGAAAATCAGTGCGCCAATGGTAACGCCAAGCGACAGGAAGTGAGGGGTAAACAGGCAGACAACAGAGAATACCGCCACTCCGAGAAGTGTCCGCTCCTGCTGCAAAAAGCGGAATACCCGTTCTGAAATCCGATGGGAGAACAGCAACAGGCATACCACGGACGAGGGGCCAGTTCCAACGGTAGCTTGAACAAAGAGAGGTGGTAGAAGTGGAACATGAGCAGGGTTGAAAGCAATACCAGCCTGTAACACTTGCGGAAGTTATGGCTGAATGCCATACGCAGGTAGAACTTAGTCATGGACGGTTTGGACTTCTTTCTGTGATAAAAGAAAGGAAGCACTAAAAACGTGAGTAGAAAAAGCAGATAAAGGGATTTTACAATCATGGCTATCTATGTCTTAGGGTTCTAATTCGAGTTTAATGAAATGATTGGAAGCAATACGGACAATATCTTCCACATCAGTATATAGCAATGCTTCCGATTGGTAGCGTGACTTGAAATCGGGATTGCGTTTCAATGAACGCACGGCACTGTCCAATTTGTATTCCGGTATGCTCAATACATGGCCTTTGGGATAGACGCTGTTCGGGACTTTCGCCACCAAGTACAGGACACGGCAATGCACCGGATGCAACTCTCCACCCTTCTGGACGGAGAACGTGCTTTCCCCGTCTGCATCCAGCACATCAATCCATGTCCTGTAATCATGGATGACGGATACCAGTTTTCTATAAATACTCTCTTTCATTCAGATAAAATCTCTTAACAGTTCTTCCTCACTCCGCGCAAACAACATATGGCCGTTCTTGATGACCTTCAGCAGTTCTTCCCGAAGTTCGCAGCCCATTATCTCCAGAGAATCATAGAGGGTCACATACAGGGTATCACATTCAATGTTTCCGTTTGCCGTGGCATTGAGCTTATACATCCGGCCGAAACGTGGATTGGAATAGGCACAACATTTCTGGCCGAAATCCGTGGACGTGGATGGCAGGTAGTGATAGAGCAATATGAGTTCCATTTGATCCTCCAGTTCATCAATCAGTTCTTCCAATGGGTACACCTTTGGCAAGAGGAAGGTCAGCACGGCACTGTCCTCATAAATCTCCGCTTCTTGAAATTTCCCCGGAGAAATCAATGCCGGCATTTCCAGACCTGCCAGCGTGACGAACCGGTCTATTTGTTCTTTCTGCATGATATATTGTTTTGATATTAGTTGATATTCGTGATGTATGCCTTGATAAGAAGTGCAGGCAACTCGTCCACCTCCAACGGGAAGTCGGAGTGCTTCAACTTCCTGGTTGCTTTGGAAGTCTCTTTGGCCAACCTGTGAAGTGCATCGGTTTGTTGCACGGACAACAGCGTATAGGATAGTTCATCGAAGGAAATCCACGGTTGAACCAATATCCAAAGATATGCCGTTAAGCGGTTACTGTCGGCTATGTACCTGTTACGTTGTATCTCGTCCAAACAAACGAGGGCATTTTGCAGCAAACGGCGGTTGTTGCGTACCGTCAGGAGGATAACCAGTTCTTCCTTGTGGAATAGAGGCTGCTCCTTCATGGAGAGGTCTATGATATGCCGTATCACTTTTTCCGGTCTGTGTCGTGATGTCGTCCAGTGGAATATCCCCATAGGCAGGAAAAATGTTCCAGAAAGGAACGGAATGCCATATCTTCCTCCTGCAAAAAGGTGATAATGTCCGCTTTGGATTGAAAGCCGTCTTTTAATGTCCGGCCGAGCATCTTCTGATACTGGACTACGGTCTGTTCAGTGTTCGTGCCGTAGGTTGGAACGCTGTCCAGACCTGCATAAAACTGGTGTGCGGAAGTTACCAATGGCAGGGAAAACGTATCGACTTCCACTCTATTCAGTGACTCTATGATTGTGAGGTAATCCGTAAAAGCCCACTGCCGTTTGTCAATCAGCCTGCCCATATAAAAACGTAGGGAATCATGGATGATTTCCAGTCCGGCCGATGCATGGGCTGTAAGACTGTCACGGATAATACAACTTGCCACGGAATCATCCAACGCATACCCATTTCCGTACTAATTCCACAAGTCTGCCGGTGGTAATATTTTCCGCATTTTTTACTTTTCGTAAAAAATCTGCATAGGCATCGAAAGCTTTTTCGGAAGAATGGAAGCCATGTTCCGCAGAACGATTGCAAGAAGCCAACAGGATTATGGCCAACAAAGCCACCCATGTTGTGTGTAAAAAGAGGACGGTCACCTTTGAATAACAGGCGGCCAATGCCCAGATGGAAACAAGATGATTGTCTCCGTGTCTGTCGTACTGACAATGTTTTTGTCACTAAATGCAATTTCATATCGGACTTTAGCTTTGTGATTTCAAGAAGCAAAAATAAGGTGTAATATCCATATAATAAGTATGTAAAATGCAAGTTTACAAAAGCTTATGGAATTATACTCCAAGTCTGATTTTTGCAACTTTGTGTAAATCAACCAACGGATAACAAATAGCACAAAAAAAAACATTTTTCAAGCTATCCGGTAAAAGAGAGAAAGAATACATAGAAATACTTTCAAAAAAGAGTGGCAACATGGCAAACAATCTGTCTGACACGCTATGGAACCTCGATATGAAATGATAAAAAAGGTTGTCCGAGCTGCCATTTATGCGGCTTTGTGAGGTATTTGTTATACCTTTGTACTTAAATAAATTAGGAACGAATAAATATGTCGAAGGTAGGATATGTAATAAATTATGCCGGGTATGGTACGGACGTGGATAAAGAATGGATGAAGCGTTTCGGCTGTACGGGGATTATGGAAGAAAAGCAAAGAGTGTGGCCCGTTACGTGCAGAATGGAACAAATTGCTTAGTCGGCTAAATAAAGGGGATGAACTGGTTGTTCCCAAATTGAGCTATATCATCCGTGAGACACGGCAGCTTTCGTATCTCCTTGAATATTGCCGTCTGAAGGAAATCCGGCTCATATCTATCCATGACTGCATAGACTCCGGCAACGAGCTTTTTCCAGAGACACAGATGTCGGATATACTCAATGTCGTGGCATTGCTGCCCAAAGAAGCATTTGATGTCCGCAAATCCTCTGATGCAATCCGAAAGGTGAAAAGCCGCATGAGAACATTGTCCCCGGTGGATTATAACCGCATCGAGCGGAAAGAGTGCGTGGTGAATATGTATAAAAGCGGCCACCTTATCAATGAGATATGGAAAGCAAGTGGCTTCAGGAGCCGGAGTTCCGTGTTCCGGGTGCTGAAAGAAGCCGGGATAACATTGAACAGAGGGCGTAAAAAAGGATAAGCCTTTATGTAGTTAAAAGGGGGCTAAGGTGCAATGATACAGCATGGATGGGATTTATCTCCCCCATCCATGCTGCCATTTCGTAGTACGGCTTTTTATTCAATAACCCGAATACGTCTGTTATAATAAACACCCTTGAATGCTTTTACAACAGTATCATAGATTTCATCGCACGATACGGCATCAAAGCAAAGCTCCATCGTCCAGAAATCAAATTGAAATTCCACCAATGTTCCCGAATAACGGTCTGACGTATTGTAAATGGTCACGGACATATAATCGACCGTTCCGCTTTGCAATTCCACCCAATGCCCGTAATAGGAAAACGAGTCATTGTTTGACTGGCTGTTAAGGGTGATTTTGTTTATCAATCTGCTTATGAAATTATATCTCTTTTTCATTGCGGTATCTGTTCATCTATTCCCACCGTGAAGCCTTGTCCGTCCTCATTCATAAACTCATAAAGCCTTTCAAAGTCATGCTTGACCTCTCCATGGCGGAAGTTTTTCATGCACTCTTGAATTTCAACTTCCATTGCGGCTTTGGCTTTCTCCAAAGTGCTGTAAAGCGTATGGCAATCGGAAACGCTTTCACCGCAATCAACTAATGTATAAAGTATGTGGATGGTGTTCGTTTTCATTTTTGTAAACCAGTTAGATGTGAGGTATATATCGTTCGTTCTCTGCTAAAAACTCTATAATTGCTTTAGCCTCTTCGTGCGAAGCCCTGTTACGGTCATCGTATCGGCGTTCTTCGTCAGCCATGACCTTCAGACATTTCCGGATTAATCGGTACAGCAGTTGTTGGATAGTCGGGTGCATGAATGGGATGGAAGCAGCAAATACGGAATGATTGAAACTATAATTATTCAACATATTCTCTACTTCTTTTGCAAATTGGTACTCCTTGGTTGCTTGGATGTTCGGAATTTTTTCCATTGTCTTTTCTGTTTTAATGGGTTACACATATCTTTCCCTGTCTTCGGCTTCTTTCTGTCCTGCCGGTTCGGAATTTATGCTGCGGTTTCCAATCATCGGCCAGGCTTATAGGTACGGTCTTTTTTGCCAATTACTCTTGCATGACAAGGAAGAATTTGCAAAAAATATATTTCAGACCGGAGTGTTAAGCCACGATGATAGACCTTTGCAGCCCAAAATCTGAGCGGTGCGGACAGATTGGATTCCGAAAATACTTGATGAGTATAAAAGGAATAATAGGTTGGTTTAAAAGGGAACGATTTGCTTTCGGGCGGGTCGGATAAGAGTCTGTCTGGCAAACAAGAAGGTGACTTTTCATATCTTGGGCTATACCGAAGATACAGGACAAAATAGGGACGTGTCACCGTTTGCCCATACCATAACCTGCCTTCCCATATTTTGTATGGTAAGGTTGGCTGTGGTACAGACATTCCACTGATATGGGTGGGGAAAGCAAACCGATAAAAAGAGGAAGTCCAAATGATATAAAAGGAAGTCCGACAATCCCTTCGGGTTCTAAAAAAGGTAGTTGGTCTAAGCACATTATAATAGGAAAGCCGGGGAAGCAAACCTTATTTGGCTCACTACCCCCAGCCCTGCATATTCACACTTGCTAATCAAACCAGTCGGGATTATCTGCTTTGAGTTGGGTTATCAACCCGCTATCATCCGTTGTCATTTTACATAATGTTACCGGGATTAAAGAAAGCAAGTAGTGGGCGGATTGCTCCACCCTTGCTACTTATTTAGGCTGCTACTTCGGATTGTTGTTTCTATGGGTTGGGGAACTCCTTCAGGTTGAGGATGTCCGGCATCTTCTGTCTGCTCCAACAAAGCGACTTTCTTTTCTTCAATGCGTTTATGGCGGTTTTCGTACACTTCATTATACTTGTTTGTGATGTTTGCCAACTCTTCGGGCATATGTTTTTTGCAAAGTCAAGCAAGAGTGCAGCCGTGCCATTGTTCCTAAAGGCATCCTTAAAATTAGCAATCAAGAAATCCCTGCGGATAACGGCTTTTGCTTTTGCCGTAAGATTGGCTATGACGTTCATCTTTTCTTCATCTTTCAGATAATCACATTCTTTGTCAATGCCGACGGCAGCATAATTTTCCTTACGGAGAGAGGACAACAAGAAGAAATACATCATCCTATCTTCATCAGCACCAAATTTTGTTTCCGTTGTATCAATTTCCTTTATCACCCTTTTTATTCATCATCTACTGTGTTCTCAGTGGCGATTTCCTTTGTTACGCTTGTCTTTCTTTTCCAGTTTCGCTATTTTTGTGTGGCTATTGTTTGTGTAACCTTATTACTTTCAGCTATTTGGGTTGCGGTCTTTTCCACATAACAGAGTGTGATGTCAGCCTGCCCAATCTTGGCATAAAGTGTAATCTCTCCGGCTTCGCCCTGCCTGCTGATTTCATTGCATATCTCCATATAGTCTGCTTGTTCTTCCTCGTAATCCTTTAGTGCTTCCTCGTAATCTTCGGAGTTATCGTAATCTCCGATTTGTGGTTCTATCGGATTTTTAGGAAAAGCTATGCAACTATTTATTGTTTCAACGTCATAGCCCGAAGCGATGAGACGTTCAACCGTGGTTGCATTAGTGCAATATGGGTCACGGCAAAGGATTATATCGGGCTGTTGTTGCGCAATCTGAATGGCTTTCTCTTTCAGAAAGGCTGCATTCATTTCTGCAAGACAAGTGCGGTTAGAGCATTGTCCACAACCACCGTCATTGAATAGCAAAAGGTTATTGGTGTTATACCGGCAAGAAAGCACATTCGGTCTTGTCGAAGTAGTAACGCTCCAAGTCTATGGTGAATTTTTGCTCGATAAGCTCTGCTATCTCTTTGGCTTTTCGGCCTCTCAACTGGAATAGTGCTGGATGCCTTCTTTTGAGATATTTCTCGTACACCTCACGTTGCACATCTTCCCCATATCGGCATATCTCAGAAGCCACACTAATGGTGATAACGTCTGCATCCAGCAATTCGGCAAGTTCGGGAATGAGGGTGGAGAAATTCAATCGGGTACGGATATAGTTCTCGCTTTTAACAAATAAGACAGACAAGGTTTCTACCGTATGCCTCCCACTATCAATGAGTTGCTTATAAGCATTGGCTTCTTCCGTAGGAGTAACGTCTTTACGCTGCAAGTTCTCTGTGACCGCCATTTCCTGTGCTTCTTCGTCCGAAAGTTCGGATATGATAGCCGGAACTTCTTCCAAACCAGCAATAACGGAAGCACTTGGTATCTGCGTTCGCCAAAGACAATCTCGTAACGGTCTGTGTCTGCAATAGGGCGCACGGTGATAGGTTGCAATACGCCTTGTTGCTTTGATGCTTTCCGCAAGTTCGTCCAGACCTGTTTCATCGAAACGCTTGCGAGGATTGTAGTTACTCGGCTGAATGTTTGCCACTGACACTAACGTGATGTTTCTTTCTGCTGCTGATTGATTAGCTGTTGTCATAATCTTTGTAATTTTAAAAGTTTGATATTATGTGAATATTTGTTTTTTCCCTTTCATCGGTTTCTTTTTTGTCGAAACCGTTTTGGAGTTTTTACAATGCCACACACAGCTATCGGTATAGCTTCATGCGGCGGCTTTTTCTTGCCAATTACGCTCCGAAGGGAGGAAGAATTTGCAAGAAATTCATTTCGCTGGCGGCATCAAGTGCGATAGCAGACTTTTTGCATTAGGAAAAACCCAACCGGTGCCGACTTAAAAAGTGACAGGAAGAAGGGTCAGGGAAAGAATGAGTAGAAAAGGACTATAAAGTCTCTATATATATAATAGGTATGTGGAGAATGGTATAAAAGGAGGGATAGAACCTATAAAGGTCTCCGGCTTGGGTGGGTAGAATAATCAGGGTTTGCCGGACAAACAAAAAGCGGCTTTTTCCCGAACTCCATGCAGAGACAACTCGACGATTGTCGAAGTCCCTGCATGGAGTACCGGAATGTGCCGCCGTTTGTCCTGCCTCTCCCCCGTGTCTGAGCGAAGTGAAAACTCAGGGAGAGGACAAGCCTTATCCTATGAAAAATCCGGGTGGGAAAGCCGGTGGAAGCTATGCTTATTATAAAGGTATGGTCGCAATGAGGTATTACTCATTGAGTTGTTATAAAAGGGAACGATGGCTTGTAATGTGCCACCGCATCATAGAAGAAATTCCCTTTGCCTTGTCTCACGACAAAACAAAGGGAATGGTTAAAATATACTGTATAAATTAAGCTGCGATTACTGTCACGGCAGGTTGTTGCTCCAACTCTTTCAAGGAGTTATCAATCTTCCGCTGCAACTCCCTTGCACTCCTGTTTCAGTGCATCCAGTTCGGCGGTCTTGCCCCACTTGCGGCTGAAAATCTGCTGCAAGGTCGTGAGTTCATTTGCCAGTTGGTCAATCTTTTCCTGTTGGCGTCTTATCAGTTCCGGCAACTTGTCAAGGGTGGCTTGCGGATAGACTGCGGAATCGGCAAAGCCCAATGGCAATGCACCGGACAAACCGCATTTGTATTTCAACCCACTTTTACCTTCCACCAAGAATATGTTGCGTTCAAAAAGCACCGGTATAGTGGTATTCGCTGCGGACGGACAGGTTCAGCCCGATGTAGCTGCCAACGGTGCCGATGGCTTCGCTCCTGTAAGTCTTGGCTATCTTATGCAACTCACGTCCGGTTTCTTCCGCTATGGCTTGTTGCAGGTTCAGAAGCAAGGTTTTCCGTTCGCCTTTGTATTCTTTATAATATGCCCAATCCTCGGACATCCGTTGTTTGGTTAGCATGGCTTCCTCTATATCCTGCTCAGTTTTGGCAATCTTGCGCTCGGCACGGTATCTTTCCTTGTTGAAAATGGCCTGCTCTTTCTCCAACTGCATAATCCGGTTGTCAAGCTTTGCCTTGTTCAACAAATCCATATTGCCGGAAAGGACTGCAACGAACTCGGCGAAGTTCATGCCTGTGTTCTCGTCCATGCTGTCCTCGTCAATCCTGCGCACGGCTATCGTGCCGTTGTTTATCTGATTGATAAACAGTTGCTTGTTCCGTAACAGGTTGAATTTGTAGGCATCCAGCGTTTTCTCCGTGCCGTAAATGATAATATCCACGACATTGCCACCCCAGAACTTCACGGTATTGCCTTTGCGGACGGCACGCCCGTTGCGCTGCTCCAAATCTGCCGGGCGCCAGGGTACCTCCAAATGATGCACCGCCACGGCTCGCTGCTGCGCATTGACACCTGTACCCAACATGGAAGTAGAGCCGAACAATACCCGGACAGTGCCGTTGTTCATGTCGGTAAACAGTTTCTTACGTTCCTGTTCGGTCTTGGCAGTCTGTATAAACCGTATCTCATTTGCCGGAATACCCATTGTCACCAACTTGTCTTTGATGTCCTGATAGATGTTCCACTCATTAGACTTGTACGTGCTTAAGTCACTGAACACGAACTGCGTACCTTTGTTGGATTTGGAACGTACATAATAGTCGTAGATAGTGGCCGCACACCGGGAAGCCTTGTTGCCCGGATCGTCAGCGAACTTATCACCCAACAGGCGCATATCCAAAGCCATTTTCCGTGCCACATTGGTAGCCACCAGCATTTTAGCCATATCCAGATTGTCGGGCTGCGGAATGTCAAGCCCCAAATCATCCCAATTACCGCTACCGGCGAACGACACCAGACGTCCAATCATTTCCTCTTGGGCAATGGTAGGCTTGTCGGAGAAAACGTACATTCTTCTGCGGCACGTCAAGGTTTATCATTTCAGCCGTGCGATAATCGGTTATCTCACGCAGGAAGGTCGCCAGTTCAGGAATCTTGATATACGTGCGGAAACGCTCTTTGCGCTTGATTGAGCCGGTGATGTTCAACTCATAGTCGGTTGTCTTTTTCGTGAAAATAGCCGCCCAAGCGTCAAAGCAACTTATACATTGGCGTGACAACTCTTTCGGCCGCAAGTATTTGAACAACACATACAATTCGGTCAGCGCATTTACCACCACCGTGCCGGAAAGGAACGTGGCACCCAAATCCCTGCCCGTCCGTTGCTGTATGTCACGAATGGCGACAAGCAGGTTCATGGCACGTTGCGAGCCTTGTGTATTACCAATCCCGGCAACCCTTGTGTGGCGTGTCTGGAACATCAGATTTTTTAAAATAGTGGCTCTCATCGACAAAGATGTGGTCGATGCCCATAGCATGAAAATCAACGCAATCATCCTTTTTTCTCGCCAAGTTTCTTTTTTAAGGCTTGCCAAGTTGGCGTTGAGGTTCTTCTGCCGTTTCTCCAAACCTTTCTGTAACCTTTTGTTGTTATCAGCCATACCGCTGTCCTCCAACACTTTCAAAGAGCGTTCCACGTCTTGAAGTTCCTGCTCGCATATCTCCAGCATGGTCTGCTCGGATTGCGGTATCTTGGAAAACTGGTCGTGCGTGAGAATGATGCAATCCCAGTTGTTATTCTTGATTTTAGAGAACAATTCCTGTCGGTTGGCAGGTGTGAAGTCCTCTTTTCCCGGATAAAGAAGTTTTGCGGTCGGATATGCCTTGCGGAAACAGTCCGCAATCTCGTGTACGTTGGCTTTCAAGCCGATAATGAGCGGCTTCTGTGTCATGCCCAAACGCTTCATTTCATAAGCCGCCACACACATTACCATTGTCTTGCCTGCACCGACTGCGTGCCAGCATACGCCACCGCCATTCTGCTTAATCATCCAAATAGCATCCTTTTGCGAGGGATAGAGGCTGTCGTAAGGGAACTGCTCGAAAGAGAGGTTCGGGAATGTCTGTGCCGAGCCGTCATAGGACGGACGCACATAGCAATTGAAGCGTTCGTTATACAGGCGTACCAATTCATCACGCACGGCGATAGGTTGGCAATCCAACCATTCGTTGAACTTGCGGCGTATCTCCTGTATCTTCGTGGATGCCGCTTGTATGGCTTCTTCATCGGGTACACGGATACTTTCACCGTTGCGCATTATCTCTTTGGTGATTTCCGGAACCGTATCGTGCAGGGCGTGGACGAACAGGGCTTCCCCGTTATAGCTTCCAATCGAATAGACATTATAGGCAATGGGGGAATGGCCTTGCAAAGAGACAATATAGGTGTCATTCACATCAAAATACATCACTGTTGTGTTTACCCCGAACAGGTCTTTGGCAAAGGAAGCGTAAATACTTGCCGGAATCCAACGCTCACCCATATTGAAGTCAAGTTCTTCATACGGAATAAGTTCGGGGGTCGCATCTTCCAAAGCCTCGACAGATGTAGCCGCCCATTTTTGAGCGTTGCCTGTCAGGTCAGCAAGAACGGTACATATCTCCTTACATTTCTCCACGACATTACCTGCAAGGAATTTGCCTTTGTTCTCCCAACAATCCGTCAAAGGATTGTAGAATATCTCACCGGCAAGGGCTTCTGTCAGTTCTGTTTCGGTCTGTCCGGTTGTCTGTACAAGATAGTCCATATTGACCGAACCGTAATAGTTAAGGCTGCTTGCCAATGCTTCTACCGGTGTCAGTTGAATGGAAGTATCTATTTTCTTGAATGCAACAGGCTCGTGCATGATGTCGGCTTTACAGATGTCCTTTCCGAGTTGCATTTCAATCGTGAATACTTCCATGCCCAGACTATCCCAAGAGAAAAACTCCTTGTTGTCGTTGTGGTGGAAAAAGCCCCACTTGCGCACATAAGTATCATAGTGTTTGTTGAGTTGTTCCCTTAGCTTCGGATATTCGGCCAGTTCCTCGCTTTCTTTAGTTGTCAGTTCAAAGTAGGCTTCACGGATAGGAAAATAATCGTTGGCACGCTCTATGTTTATCCGGGAGACTTTTAAAGGTACGAATGTAACGGTCATGTCGGAAAAACAGTTTGCCTGTTTGTAGCGGAGTGTGCCAAGTTGGTTTTCAAAGAGTACCAACGTGCCGTTTTTCATCCACTTGTGCAACGTGCCTGTGTACGTGCGTTTTTCCCCGTTGGGTTGTGCCGCCTTGTTGGTATTAAAGCAATCAAAAAAGAGACATTTGTATGCCGCCAATGCCTTTATTCGGTGTGGCAAACAGGTTCTTTCTGAAAAAACGCTCAAAGTCGGCTTTCAGCATGGAGGAAAGGGTTTGTTGCAAATCGGCTTCTTCTCCCTGCCAGCGGTATTTGCGCACATATTCCCCATATTGGTTGGTTTGTATGCGACTTTCTGTAAACAAGGCGGTTTTTGGTAAAGTAAACAATTTATTGGCATGTCCGGTATATTGGTCACTACCCGGCACGATTTCTCGGGTTGTTTCCATGAACAGCTTTTCACGGTCTGTAAGCGTTACCTTACGGCCGCTCTTTTGTGAATATCAACAGGTCGCTGCCTACTTCAATGCCGCTTGTCTGCATGAACAGGCTATCAGGCAAACGTAATGCCGTAATCAGATTGCAACGGTGTACAAGATAGTCACGCACGAATTGGTTGCCTTGTGTGTCAGCGATACCTCTTGATGTGACGAAAGCCAATATGCCGCCCTCGTTCAGTTTCTCAACGGCTTTCACGAAGAAATAGTTATGGATGGTCTTGGAAGCCTGTGCATAGATGCCGCCTTTTTTGCTAAAAGTATTGTCGAACACACGGAAGTCGCCAAACGGTATGTTGGAAGCGATTACGTCAAAGCGGTTGTGTTCCGTCTCTTGGCTGTCAATCGTTTCAAATCCTTCGATGAATACCTGTGTGTCGGGATGCAGGGCGGACAATACAAGTCCGGTAAGCAGGTCTTTCTCAAAAGCCGTCCGATGTGTAGCCATATCTCCGACTGGTAGGAAACCGCCGATACCGGCGGACGGTTCTAAGAATGTGCCCATTTTAAGGTCGTTTGCCGTGAAAGTGTCTTTGATTTGCTTGGCTACGGCTTGAATAAGGAATGTCGGGGTATAAAAAGCTGTCAATACGGACGATTTCAGACTTTGCAGGAGTTGCCTGTAAAGTGTTTCATTCCCTTTTGCCGCTTTTGACAGGACGGAGAGCAAGCGTTTGACGGCTTCCTGCATGGTGTCGGGTATGGGGGTGCCCGTTCCGATACTCAATACTTCCTTGATACCTCCGCAGCCTGTAAACTTGGATAATGTCTCACGCTCTGCGGTGGTCGCATTTCTGCGTTCCTCGTGAATGGCAAGGGCTGTGCTTATCGCTTCGATATTGCCCTCTAATGCTTTTAACTTGTTGTAACTCATACGTGTATATTTAACCTTTTGTTTAATATTTCCCTTTCTTCGGGCTGGTTGTTGCAACCTGCCGGGGATTATTTTTCTGCCCCGAAAAGGTGACGGGGCAATACGGGCAAATCTGACGAAGGAAATACGCTCGAACTTGTGAGAGGAAGATTTCGTGAAGACATCCACGGCACAGCCGGATTTGACAAGTCTTGACACCGGACGTTACCTTTGCGGAAAAATAAATCCGGGCTGGGTGGAATCACGCTCAAGAAGGCAATCTTGATTGTCACGTTATTAGAGGATAGGGAAAGTTTATAAAAGGAGCCATTTCGGGTAAAAGTGGAAGGGAAGCCGTTCTTGGAGCGGATGGTCAAAAAAAGGGAATAGGTTATGACAGGTAATTAGAGCGCAGTGCTGACCAAAAGAAAAAGGCTCTGTGCAATCATACACAAAACCTTTCATTGATTAAAACAGATTGACAATCGACATACCTCGCTGCCTGGCTCTCTTGAAGTATGTACCTCCTTTGGGTACTCCATCAAAATAGGCTATCAAGCAAGCGGAACATGACAGCATATAGTCATTCCTCTGCAAGAAACAGCCGTCGACATAGCTCTCATTAAGTATTACAACTTCGTCCGCTTTGGTAAGAGCGTTACGATAGCGTTCCTTATTATAAGGTGTAAACTTCTCGCATTGCCCACAATAAGGTACGGCGGCAACCAATGTAATGTCGGAATATACTTCTTTCATGGATAAGGCTGTTTCTGCGGCAAGCAGGTCGAAGCCCATCGCCATGCCACAGTAAAATATGCGGATGCCTCGATTGTAATGTTCCAATATCACTGTCCTTAATGCTTGCCGAAGCGAAGGTACTTTGTCGTAGGGTATGAAACGGTGGCCGGTAAGTGCCACTGCCATTACCTGATTATGTGAATTGGTTTGTTTCATTGTACACTCAATAGGTAGTTTTAATACTCTTTGATTGATTCTATATATTCTCTTGCCAGTTCTTCTACCGCAGCATACGGGTCTTTTTATCTGCAATATCTTTCACATGAACCATGAAATTGTCTATTTCTCATATACAATTTTCATCGGTATATACTTGGCAATAATAGCCACCTACATTTTCCTCACAATCAGGATAAAACGTTACATATACTTGCGCTCCTTTTAATGTTCTTGCTGTTACCATATATTTTATTTTAATTATTGACTGGTTATAAAGCTGGAATTATGCCGCTTGCTATCAATATACCTCCTTTATAAAGTTCAATCGTGCCTGGCACAAATCCCATTTTTCCAAAAAGCAATGTTACGGATATAGGCTTTGTATTCATCCGCTTTAAAGTTTTGTCCGGTCAGATTATTGAATATCATAGAGATAGATATGTTGTCGTCAGACCAAAGAATCATTTTTTGACCTTGCCTTATTTCCTCGATGCAACTTTCCTTTGGAGGATTTCTATTCGATATTACCTTCATCATCTTCATTCTTTGGGTTGTACCTACAAAAATCTACTATCAATAACCGTTCATCCAATGTATTTGGAAGGGTCTGAGGCAAGGCGTTGCTTCAGCCAAAAATGTTGTCTGCCGTATCCATAAGCAAAGAACTTGTCAAAATCCGTGGTTTCAGACAATTTTGTAACAACAGCTTGAAAACCAGCTTTGTCTGTTGCAAATACAGCATGGTTTACCAGTTCAACCAATAAGTTGGGAATTTGTGCGTCCCATACGTTAATAAGATTTTCAAATGTCACATTCATAGCGTCTCAATTAGATATTATAAAAAAACGATACAATCTTCCACTTCGGTTGCCTTGCCGAATAGTGGGTCTTTGGTATAATAAGGTGGCATACCGCCTTGCACGCTGTCTGCAATGGGGCATACCAGTTCGATACACCGATTACGCAATAGGTTGTCAATCATTTTAATCTCTTTGTCTTTCAGTCCTGTGGCGTCTCCGTTAGCCATGTAAGGCAAAGCCCATGTGGGTACTCTTTCGATACTTCGTTCCATATAGCTTTTTTTTAAGTTAATACTATTATTTTCTCAATGCCTGACTTGTTTTCCCTACGTTACTTTTTCAGTTCCGCAGGTCGGCATATCAGACTTTTTTAAGGCATCCCCTGAATGAAGCCATTGATGGAATAAGGCAAGCCCGGATATGAAAATCAACCATGCAATAGTCTATTTTCATCATACGAGCAACGTGTGGCTTGCTATTTCCGGGCTTCATTCTAATTTCGCCGCACGAAAAGTGATGTGCCGGCTTGCGAGCCAAAAGAAGCAATATGCTTCTTTATAGTGGTACAATGGGAATCAATATGATATAACAGGGAGGATTTGTTAAAAAAAAAGAGAGTATGCGTAAATGTATCTGTTGAACATAAAAAAACGGTCGAAGCCGTTTTTGAAAGGAGAAACTGCTGTTAAGCAGCTTTCTTGGCTTTCTTCTTTTTTTGAAGCGATAGGAGCTTTTTCTTCTTTCTCCACCGGCTCATAGAAGTCGGTGACTGCCATGATGATACGGTTATGTTTGACACCTTGCTGGTCAGTCCATTCGTCGGGTTTGAAAAATCCCTTGACTGTAATGTTTTTGCCTTTTCTTCAACAACTCAAAAGAAGTGCTGTCATTTTTACGCCAGGCTTCCACGTAAATGAAAGATGACACATATTCTTCTCCGTTTTGCTCCTTGCGGCTTACTGCCAGTGGGAAGCGTGCTACGCTTGCTGTTTCAAAACTACGGATTTCTGCATCCTTACCGATAAAACCTGTTACTGCGAATGAATTTTCTACTACTTTCTTCATAATTCTATTTTTTTAGAAGTTAAACAATTAATTTTTTATGATGCTATCGGATATTGCAGGTATAGGGCGGCACCAAGGATAGCACGCAAATACGCTATATTTTTTCACGCAGTAGAAAAATGTCGGAAGATTTTCGTGTATGTCATTGGTCAGAACGGAGTGACCCGTAGATGCTTCGGCATCGCTGCATTATATCTTTGCATCTGAAAAAATATTGTGACTTCGCCATCAAAAAGAGATTGGCGAAGGAAGGGTGAAGAAAATAGCAGTAACAGTCGGAAAGGAAGCTGAAGTATGCTAATAACCGCACGTGGCTCTATCCATGAGGTAAAGGAGCAAATCAGAATGGAAACTTCATTATGAAATGGGGAAGCCGTGAAAATTAGCAACCATATGGGTATTGTTGATATAAAGGCAATACTCATTGGGATATAGATAACGTAAGGCTGACTATAAAAAGTGGAGAAACGATATTGCCGGCAGTTTCAGTAGCCTATCGGTTGATAGAAGAAGGAAAAGGCTGTTAAACAAAGAAGAAGTTATCAGAAGGTTACTTTTCCTGTCAAAAAAGACTTTGGCTGTCTATTGGAAAAAGGGATTGCGGTGAAACCTTTTATAACAGGAATGTATGTAAACAGATGATATATTAAGAAGAAAAAACAAATGGAATAAGTTAAAAAAGGTGGATTGGAATACGCTGTTTCTGCGTATCTTTGCAAATGGAAGCGTAACATTATAAGAACGAACTATGACCTTCCAAAAGAAAAGGCATAACGTGCCTATAAAGCGTATCAATAACAAAGAAGATAGAGAATGGAAAAACTGATTATATGGATTGTCCTATTGGTGTTCTTTTTACCTGATGAACAGGATAAGCACATGGAAAAAGAGCGGCTACGGCCTTTCTGGTGGTGGGGCAACGTGCGACAACAAAGGAGGAACGCAAATGGGGGTATCGTAATGCGCTGCGTGCAGGGGAACAGAAAGCGGAAAGATTCTATGTATATTCAGCTTTGGAAGATTTCATGGATGGGAAACCGATGATGCCTTTCAAGATGAAACTTTCAATGGCAAGAAGATTCCGGCAATATTCATTGACTATTACATACCCAAAAGGGATTGGAATTTTATCACTGAGGAACAACGGAAGTTTGTACAAATGGTGTATGACTTTAAAGACGGACGTGTGTCTTGCAGCCGTTTATTCAAAGAAGCATTGGCAAAGCTGGATTTGCCGGATAGTGTTACTGTTGTATTCATGCCATGCAGCAATCAAAGCAAATACCTTACCCGATTCAGCCGGTTGAGCAATGCTTTGTCGTATGAAGAAAAGTTGCATCCGATGCTGTACAGTCTTACTTATCTGGAGGCTCGTGAAAGCAAACACAACATAAAAAGACAGGGGATAAGGTAAATGCGGTTCCAATGTCATTATCAATGCAGACATCGTAGGCAAGAAAGTCGTGATTATCGACGATGTGATTACAACAGGAAGCAGCATCAAGGAACACGCAGAGGAACTTGGCAAATATGGGGTGGAAGTTGTCGGGATTGTCTGTTTGGCTAAAAACCGTGAAATATCCGGAGAAAGTAGAGATTTGGATTGAATCTCATTTCAAATAGGAAAATGTAAAGGAGTACAGGTTTAGTCCGGTTCTTGTAGTATATATACAAGATTTCATTAAACCTGTTTTTCTAAAGCTGGAGAATCTTGCTTTCCAAAAAAAGGAAATCTTAAAAGTAAAATGTGACAGGTTTAGTTTAGTCCTTGTAGTATATATACAAGATTCAATTAAAACTATTATTATAAACTCATCCGGCTGATTACTTGATTATGCACTGAGTGGAAAATACAGTTGGTGATTTTTTCTTTTGGGAGGCAAAAAAATATCAAATATAGGGAGTGATTTGAGGTTGGAACTTACTTCTTACGATTTTGTATTGATTGGCTGAATTTTGAATAATTATGTTACTATCTTGTTAATCTAATAAATCTATTGTTTTGTATATTATTGTAATTCAGATATTTATAGTGCTATTTTTGTGATATTCCCATTTATGGCGCGCGCAGTGCATTGTCAACGGATGGGTTAGTCCCACCATCCTGCCTATATCCTTCAACCTGCGATTCATGAGAGTGATGGCATTTTTATACTGCCTTCTTTCATCCACACCGTTGTCCTTAAGAATGGGGGAGCAGATAAACAGTGTGATTCCAAGAATATTTCTTCACAATATTTTCCATACATCTCTCCCACCTGATATGGAGTAACTGCCCCGTTTTCTTCCTTTTATACGATAAAATACCCTCCGACAAATCTTCTTTATGCAAATAGGCCATATCTACAAAAAAAAGACATTCCGCGGGTATAGAAACTAAACAAAAACATATCACGCACATAATCCAAGGTAGAATTTGGAGGCAATTCCAACAATCTTATCTGCTTTATCACACTGAGGGGAAGAGCGCGCTTGATAGTTTTACACACTCCTGTATAGACGTGCTTAAAAGGATAGCGTTGCAAAGTAATTCCTTGCTCCACGGCACGGTTGTATACAGCCCGAAGTATGCGCATATAGAAAGAAATAGTATTCATACTCACCCCATTCACCTTTAAATAGGTTTCATAAGCCACCATCATGTCTGAGTCCATTTCACTTAGCGACACATCCTCGCCATTCGTAAATCTCATAAAACTATTAAACGCAGCAGTCGCATAGGTTTCACCTGTGCGAGTTTGTTCCAACTCTTTCAAATGAGTAATGTTCGTTTGCATAAAGAGTGCCAGAGACTTTTTACTTGAACACCTGTTCTTTAGGTTAATTGTAATCATCGTAATCTAATCTTTAAATTATTTTTTTGACTTAACAGCATCCGACAAAGATAAGTTGTCTGTTTTTTTATTCCTTTGCAATTAGGAAGATAAAACGATGAGGACATAAGGTATTTTATAAAATAGGATATTCTGCCATACTTGCCGAACATGCATATCTGTATCAATCCCGCTAAAAAAAAGAATCTCATTTTCTAGAATTATATTTCTTCGACCTGCCTAAAATTCCCCATTTCATCGGAAGAACGGTTAAGGGAAATAAATCTCATTTCCACTTAACCGTTCTTATTTACAGCATGATTGGCAAACTGACCTGCCATAGAAAAAAAGAAAAGTTGTTCTCCACCTTTGTGACAAAAACAAAGGCATACAAGGGGAAAAATCCGCCCCCGACTACAGGCGGTTTTGAATATCCGTGTTACTCAAATTATGTTTTTTACGCTTGATATCGGCACCGAAGTTATAGCTTACCCCGATACGGAAGCTCGTATAGGTAAAGGTATTGTTGAACTTCGCATAGAGTCCGTTGGAGTAGCTGGTCCCCTGCATATTCTTCACCAAAAAATCACTTACATTCAGACTCAGATTCAGTTTGTTGCCCAACATACTATAACGGATACCTCCACTGGCTCCATAGGAACCTTCCCGATGACTCACCTGGTCATGACTCGGTCCGGAATAGTAACCGGAAAGACTGGCAACCAACGTTTTGGCTGTATTCAGATAGAATGTGTTACGGATATTGATGTTATAATCCCAACCGGAATTTTTTAGGATGGGTTTCGGGCGCGCTGGAAGTGGTCCTGTTATACTTTAACGTGTGCTGGGCAAACGTCTGCAACCACCCCAAACGGAACGTATAAGAGTTGGTAATACCGAAAAGAACGGTTTTTCCTATAGTTGTCCCACAATGAGGAAAGGACATGCGTTTCCTCATTCAGCATCAGCCGCTGCGAGAATACATCTGTGGCATACGAATAGAATATAGAGAAATTCAAGTTATTCTTCAGGGTATAAGAGAGCTCTGCATTATAGCGATAACTGGGTTTCAGGTCTTCCTTTCCACGATGCTCGCTATATTTGTTTTCGTAAGTAAGGAAAGGATTCACCATATTCTGTGCCGGACGCGAAATGCGGCTGGATATATTCATATTCAACACATTATCTTCATTCGGCTTATACATCAGATAGAAAGTAGGGAACAAGCGGGTATAGTCATGCTTGTCCGTTGCCTGCTGGGACTCGGAAATGCCTGTTGTCCGAGTGTGCTCCAGACGTAGACCGGCTTTCATTGAGAAATGGGAGCCAAAGTTATGGCTATAGTCGGCATAAAGGGCATAGATTTGTTCTTTATACCGGAAAAAGTCATTTTGAGTGAAAGACACATTGGAGTTGTCATAGTTCAGACGGTTACGCGTGTCGGTAAAAGATGCTTTCGCACCTGTCGTGAAGCTGTAACTGTCACCGGGAAGGATGAAATCGAGTGCAGAAGAGATTACATCTACCGTACGGCGCTGATTCTTATCATAATTAAACTCCGAGCCGGGGATTATTTCTCCTGTCGGCAGGTGGCTTTCAGAATCAAAATCGAAGAATGTATTGGACTTGTCTTTCAGATAATCGACATCCCATATCATCTTGTGTCCTTTATCTCCCCATGACTTATCGACATGGAAGTTTACATTCACACGATTCTGTGAATAGTCCTTATCATCACGGCCGAGCATGAATGAATCGGTACGAAGTTCCTGAATGTCGTGCACTTCGGTACGGTTGTCCGTTACATTATTGGGAGCACTGTTGATATAGGTAAGTTGGGTACCTATATTCCATTGTCTGCCCATATCGATATCTATCCCTCCGTCTACATAAAAGGAAGAAAGAGAATAATCGCTTTCGGAACGGCTGCGCCATGTCTGGTCGGTATAGAAACGCCCGTTACGCTCCACATAGCCGGTTTTACCGTAAGCTCCGCTACCGTTCAGGTAAGCGGTTACGCGTTGACGATTGAACTGTAGGCTCAGGCCGCCATACCCATAGTTATATTTCTCACCATACAGATAAGAGCCGAAAGCGTTGCCTCCGATATGGTCTTTGACACGTTCCTTGAGGCGGATGTTAAGGATACCGGCATTGCCTTCGGCATCATAGCGGGCAGGAGGAGTGGTAATCACTTCTACCTTGCTAATTTGAGAAGCACTGTAGGAGCGAAGAAAATTAATGAGTTCCTCACCGGAGAGTTTGGTCTCACGGTCGTTGATATAAATCTTGATTCCTCCTTTTCCTATGATGTCGACTCCGCTTTGAGACACGCGCAAGCCGGGTACATCGTGAAGGAGATCCAATGCATTACCGCCTACGCTGGCAATAGAGTTTCCCCGCATCAAAGACCACACGGTCTATCTCACGCCTGATAACGGGCTTGGCGGCTGTCACAGTCACCTCACTCATCGCTATGGACGAGTTTTTCAATACCAAACTGCCTAAATCAGTATCTTTGGATAGGGTAAGAGGCAACGACAAATCCTGATAGCCCAACAGGGTAACACGCAGTAAATAGTTCCCTTTGGGTTCTTGCAACTGGAAGCAACCATTCGTATCGGTAATCATTCCATCCTGATACATACTGTCAGTGGAGTGAAGCAATATGACGTTGGCCACTTCGACAGGAGTTCCCGTCTCATCTTTCACACATCCTGATAATCGATAAGTTTGTGCCGTGATTGTTCCCCATGTACAACATAAAAGGACAAATAGGGAAACAAGTCTTTTTCGTAATAAAGTTTTCATTCTGTAATTCGTTTTTTGTTTAGCACAAAGGTAACAGCAAGAAGGGGCTTAAACACACTAAATCAGGAAATAAAAAAGTCTTAATCAGAGAGTATTATTTCACTGATTATCAAATAGTTTGATTTATAAAAGTCTTAAATAGGGCGAAGCGAATCTTAATGGAGACTAAATCCGTATTATGTTGCCTGCGTATTATTTATATATTCCACAATATCTCCTTTCTCATCCATTCCCAACTTCTTTCTGATTGCTGTTTTGCGAACATACACGCTAGCCACGCTCTGTTGTGTCACCACCCCGATTTCTTTTGTCGAGAAGTCGGCGCACAACAAACAGCATACCTGCTTTTCTTTCTCGGAAAGCAAGTATCCGTAAAGCGTCTCCATCCGGGAATAAAATCCGTTATAAATAGTATCGATAACCGGATAAAGATCGGCCCACACCAAAAGAGCCTCGACAGGGACTTCTTTGTTGGTAATCCCCGATATGCGGCGCAGCAAGTCCTGATTCTGCGAAGTGGGAGCAGTCGCCACCAAACGGATAATACCCAGTTGCTTCAACAGTATCTTTTTAAAGAAGGCGCTGTCATGCTCTGACTCACTCGCTTTATTCGCGTCTTCCAATAGCCGGGTAAGTGTTTCGATGCGGTCTTCGGCTTCCGCCAAACGCAGGTGTCGATTGCGAATATAAAAAGAAAACACACAAACCACCCACCGCAAAGATAAATAAGAAAGTGACCAGTAACAGTTGTGTACGCTGACGGTCGATTATCAATGTATAATTCTGACGTTCGAGCTTGATTTTTGTATCCATCTGTTGCTGTATGGTGCTCTGCTTGTTCCAATCTGCCAAGATAAGGGAATCGCCAAACCGTCCGGTTCTAATCGTCGAGATACTACCTTCCATAGCGTAGTCCACCACATTCTGTAATTCATAGAGCAAAAGGCGTGTACTGATGTTCACACCGGACTGCTGCTCTGCTTTCGCTTCAGCTTGCCACGCCATATCCAGATAATATGCAGCCGAATCAAGTTGCCGCAAATAAAGAAAGTTCTCAACCAGGATTGCATGGGTGACAGCCATCTTTTCACGATATACCGGCATCAACTCCCAAACACGGCGGATTAGTGCATTTGATTTCTCCACCTTCTCGGAACGCATCAGGTTAGAAGCATAGTTCCGCATATAATGGCATAAATATGCTGTATCTTTATTGGCTTCAGCCATCGCAATGCTCTTCTCATAATAATAAGTGCAAGAGTCATCGCCAACCAGCCCAAGATTAATGGCGAGAAAATAGAACATTCCTGCCAAAGCAGGGGAAGTAGTGTCAGGGGGAATAAGCCAAGGCCTCTTTCACATGGCTGGCCACCTCACGGTAATCTCTGCGAAGCTCGTAAACAATATTCGCCTTATAATAAAGCAGGTCGCGGACATTGACGGAGTCATTGGCTTGCTTTGCCTGTGCCACTCCGCTATCCAGCTCTGCAATGGCATCATCCAGCCGGTCTATCCATTTCAGATAGTTCGCCTTCAGGATATAACCTTTCATCACTTTCTCTCGGTCGCCATGTTTGCGGAAGTAATCCACCGCTTTAGGCAATAAAGAATCTTCTGTCATCGATATATTTCTCGCGCTATGGACCATCGCTTTTATCCATACATAACTCATCAGTTCTTCTTCCGAGAAGTCGGCCAAATGTTCTTGCTGTTGCGCAAGCAGAGACAGGACACTATCAGGATAATCCGTCATCAATGAATCGGCGCGTTGCAGCAAAGCACGGTGATTGGACGGACGACATCCGGCAACAGACAGTAATATGATAATAATTCCCCAAAGAAAAGGTAATTTCTTCATGATATAAATGACAAAGTTATGCTACAAAGATACAAGATTTAAACAAAAACGCATGGTTATTCCTTATAAAGAATTATATTTGTAAACGAACTCTACAAACCCCATATCTGTTATGAAAAGGATAGGATTCATATATTGGCTGACAGGGTTCTGCGTACTCTGTTCCTGCAACTCGAAAGCGGAAAACGATGCGCAACAATCCGCTATCTTCGAAGACCGGGATTCCATTGCCGAAACTCCTGCCGAAATTATGGTGAAAGAACTGGCTGCCGAAGATATAAAAATAGAAAAAGAGCTGCTTTATGACAAGCATACTTTTTAAAAGATATCTACCCTTATAAGGATACAACACGCTGCTTTCAATGGGAAAAAGATAAAAGAAAAGGTTAGCTTTGTTGGAAAATATCCGGCAGAAACCATCACAATGGTGTATCCTTCAGAATTATAAGAACCGGAATGGAGAAAGCTCCGCTGGTCAAGAATTTTAAGCGGGATGCTTATAAACGTGTGGCTGATACTTTAGGGGTGGAACGATATCAGGGAGTACCGTTATATGAGCTCAATGATACGCTCACTCCGGTACGTTATGGACTGGATGGGTTGCTGACGCGCCATCTGGGTACAAAAGGAAAGTTTACGAAAGTCACACCTGTATATATAGGAGGAGAATGGTATGCACCTACCAAATATGTGAAACTCATTCCCGATACTGTCGTTTTTGATAAAGCTATCTTTGTAGACCGCCATAACCAGAATATCACGACTCTGGAACGAAAGAAAGAGGGGGAATGGTTGGTACGCAGCATGAATCCGGCAACGACAGGGCAACGGCGGCCGCCCTATGCACAGCCCACACCATTGGGTATGTTTGTCTTGCAAGAAAAGAAGCCAAAAATGATTTTCCTCAAAGACGGTTCCACCGCAACCGGAGGGTTTGCTCCTTATGCCAACCGCTTCAACAATGGTGGCTATATTCATGGTGTGCCCACCAATGCACCGGCAAAAGGTATTATCGAATATAGCTATACGTTAGGAACGACACCCCGTTCGCACATGTGCGTGCGCAACGCAACATCACATGCCAAGTTTATTTTTGACTGGGCACCTGTTAATGAGACAATTATATTTGTTTTGGAATAGAAATGTGCGTAACTTTGCACCCAGAAGTTACGAAAAGAGTGTAATTTATTGGAAATGAGCGTAGGTTAATTGCTCATGATAGTAATAGGTTACGAATTAGTTAGTTATCTACTGCATTATCCTTCTGCGCGTTGCGTAACCTTCAAAGAACTCTTCGTATGCAAAAATAGAAATTAAACGGGAGATTTAGAAATAAATCTCCTGATTTTTTATCCTCACATATAAGTTTTTCCGTAAAAGCGGTTTTGTCCGTCGGCACACCATCGCCCAAAGAGATTTTGGACGAACGTATGCCGACTACCGCATAAGCGGAGAAAAGGGCTTTGCCTCACGCCTAAACAGAAGTTTAGACTGATGATGCAAGGCCCATTTCTTTTATGCTTATGCCATAGAGGTGCTTTTACGGGTTTTCTGACGATTTTTCTTTTTGCTGTTCCTTTGAGCCGTAAGCGGAAAGCCGTGTCTGACCGCCCAATCCGTAAATGGGACAAGCCGTCATACACGGCAGGCAAACCGGGAAGAATGATTTTATCCGTCAGACCGGACACGCTCGGCCAGACATATAAAATCATACTTCCTTGCCGGTGGTTTGCCCGGTTTCACGCTTCCGGCAGTGTCCCTTTTCTTTTTGGCATTATCCCTTTTTTACGGATTTCTCTTTTGAAGTTTTCCTGCCCAATCTGCCTCCACTTCCGTTTACCTCCATTTTCGCGCCTTTCAGTGAGCCGCATCAGGCAGTCATTTCCGTTCTGGGCGCAAAGGTAATTCCGGGATTGGACGGGAATGCAAGGTCAAGCCTCCTGTTTTCGGCAAAAATCTCCAGCCCTGCGGGTAGTATTTTTCCCGAAAAACCTTGCATCCCCTAATCCCTACCTTTTCAAGCACCCGAAACGAAAACGACCGATGCGACAGAAAGACGCATTAAAAAAAATGTCGGATAAACGAGAGGCAGATAAGATAGTTTGAAACTCAACTCCCTCAGCTCTTGAATCCACATTAAAAAAATCAAAAACAGCGAAGATATGACGGCAACGGCAAATTTCAGACAAACTGCGCAATACATCGGGTTGGCGATATGCGGCTTGATAATACGCACCGCCTTCGGGGTGTTCGGCATCCTTTGGGGCATCATAGCAGAGATTGTAAACGGAGTGTTCCGAGTGGCAATAGGCGTAATCGTGGCTATCCTTTCCACAATCGCCTTCTTCGGCTTTATCCTTTGGTTATTCACCCTTTAACCCCTACCGACATGGCAAAGAGAAGCAGCAAAACGGCAGCGCAGCAATGCAGATACTACGAGGTGGACAACATCTTCGTGTACATGGTGGAAACGTATATAAACGGCAACATATCCGTGTTCCGTGAACTCTACCGAGAACTGAACAAGGACGCACGGAGGGACTTTACAGACTTCCTTTTGAGCGAGGTGGAGCCGACCTATTGGAGAGAGATACTGAAACAGACCATCTAAAACGACAGCGATATGAGAACGATAACAAGGACATACGACCTTTTCCAATTAGCCGAACTCTCCGTAGCAGCGAGAGAAACCGCATACAGCGAATGGCTGCACACCTTTGAATACGGATGGGACAGTGACAACCGCAACACGCTGGAAGCATTTGAAAGTGTGTTCAAGGTCAAAGTTAACGATTGGAGTTACGACACGTGCCGTTATTCCTACCGCTTCACCTCACGTTACAGCGGAGAGGAAGAGGAACTCTGCGGCATACGGCTTCTGAAATACATCGTCAATAACTATTGGCATACCCTATTCAAGCCGAGAACCTACTACCTAAAAGGCAATTACAAGAAAAGGCGCAAAAGCCGTGTATTCACGGACAATTGCTGCGTACTGACAGGCTATTGCGCAGACGAGGACATTCTTCGACCCATCTACGACTTTCTGAAAGCACCCGACACCCGAATCACTCTGTACGACCTCATGGACAAGTGCCTTGACAGCTTCTTCAAGTCGTGCCGTGACGATATGGAATACCAGTGCAGCGAGGAGAGTTTCGAGGAGAGTTGCGCAGCCAACGACTACGAGTTTTTGGGAAACGGAAAAATGTATAACTGATGAAAACGACAGCGATATGAAAACGACAGACCATTTCAAGAGAACGATACAGATGTATTTGGAACAGCGGGCAGCGGAAGATTCGCTCTTTGCCAAGAACTACCGCAACCCAGCCAAGAACATAGACGATTGCGTGACCTACATTCTGAACTATGTGCAGAAAAGTGGTTGCAACGGCTTCACGGACGGAGAGATATACGGACAAGCCGTCCACTACTATGACGAGAACGAGATAGAGGTGGGCGAACCTATCCAATGCAAGGTAGCTGTGAACCATGTGGTGGAACTCACAGCGGAGGAAAAGGCGGAAGCACGGCAGAACGCTATCCGACAATACCAAGACGAGGAACTCCGCAAGTTGCAGAACCGCAACAAACCGACAGCGAAGAAAGAAACCAAAGTTGAACCATCACTATTTGACTTCTGATTATGAAACCGAGAACACGCATACAGCAGGAAGTCGCACGTTTGAGCAAGCGACTACCGAGATTGACCGAAGAACAAAGGGCATACGCTTTCCGCCACTGCTTCAAGCATTACGCCATCAAAAGGGCAGACGGCACGAACATCTGCACCGAGTGCGGACATTCGTGGAAAAGCGACCACGACCTTGCAGATACCATTTGCGGATGCACCTGCCCCCGTTGCGGCATGGAGTTGGAAACATTACGCACCCGAAAGAGTGTTTTCAGCGATATGGAGTATTTCTCCATCGTCACCACCTGCAAGCAATACCAAGTGATACGCTTCTTTTCCGTCAAGTCACGATACAAGGCAGGGCAGCCAGCCGAATATTCCATCTTTGAAGTGGTGCAGAGGTGGATTGCCCCCAACGGCAAGACAACGACCGTTGCCCGATTGCGTGGCATGTCCTTGTTCTATTACGACCTATGGAATGAATACAGCGACATGGAGGTACGCAAGAATGGAGAATTTCGGGCATACGACATAAATCCGGTATGCACCTACCCCCGACAGCGTTTCATACCCGAAGTGAAACGCAACGGCTTCAAGGGTGATTATCACAACATCCTGCCTTACGACCTTTTCAAAGCCATACTTTCTGACTGCCGAGCCGAAACGCTGTTGAAGGCAGGGCAATATCCCATGTTGCGTTACTATATATACCACTCTTTCAATATCGTAGAGTATTGGGCATCCGTGAAGATATGCATCCGAAATGGCTACACCATTGCCAACGGCTCTATGTGGCGTGACACGATAGACCTCCTGCGTCATTTCGGCAAGGACACGAACAGCCCGAAGTACGTCTGCCCTGCCGACCTCAAAGCCGAACACGACAAGCTGGTGGCAAGGCGCAACCGACAAAGGGAACGTGAACGGACGGAACAGCAACGCATGAAAGCGATTGAGGACGAGAAGAATTATCTGAAAACCAAAGGTATCTTCTTCGGACTTGTGTTCTCCGACAACCTTATCCGTATCAAGGTCATAGAGAGCGTGGAGGAAATGATAGAGGAAGGACGTATGATGCACCATTGCGTGGGTGGCTACCACAATCGGGAAAATTCTCTTATCCTTTCAGCGACCATTGACGGCAGACGCATAGAAACGATAGAGGTATCACTGAAAACTTTGGAGGTGGTGCAGTGTCGTGGCTTATGCAACGAGAACACCGAATACCACGACCGCATTGTAAACCTTGTGAACAGCAACGTGAACCTTATCCGCCAACGGATGGAAGCGGCATAGTATAAACCTATAATACCCAATAGTATGGAAGTAAGAATTGAAAGCATGATTTGTCTGTGGGACGATAAAATCCCCGTGATGTTCCTTGAATTTGTGAACCTCCTCACTCTGGCAACGAGTGAGGAGCAGTTAAGACGAAGCGTCAAGGACTTTGCCGAGAAGCACGAACTTGACAGGTTCTTCCTTTACGGCTTTGGCTCACACCATTTCTACCTGCACCAACGCTACACGAGCGACCCCGAAATGGTGATGCGCAACCGAGTTTTGTCAGTACATTTTTAACAACTCTAAAATCAACGATTATGGCAACACGAATGACTATCAACGGAGTAAGCACCTGCACGGAAGCAGGTACGGAGAAATACGAAAAATTCCAAATGGGTGTCGGCAGACGCAAGCGGACACTTGTGCAGTACGACTACCGCCACCCCGCAGACGGAGAATTGTTCTCTTGTGTCAAACCTACGTTGGACGAGTGCCGAACCGCACGTGACAAGTGGCTGACCACGAAAAAGGGAAAGGAGGGAAACTTATGAACGCAGCAGGTTATCAAACGCTGATAGTGAAGTTCAGCGAGCCTATCAAAGTATTGGATAGCATCTTCGACGATGCGGAAGCGTGGGGAACGGACACGCTGAAAGGGTGGATAGACAACTACGAGGGAAGCAGGTTTACCGCCATTGACAGCCACACGGCTGTAATCACAAGCGAGTACAACATGGAGTGTCTGAAGGCGTGGCTGGAAAGACACACCCCCCCCATAGACCGAGAAAGCAGAATTTTAAGCGTGTTGGCGGTGTACGCACCGCCAACATATAAACCCTAAAAGACAGCGTATATGATAGCGAAGACAATTTTGGAGCAGATAGGCGGCAGACGCTTTGCCGCCATGACTGGAAGCAAGGACTTCATAGACATGGGCAACGGCTTACGCATGAGCCTTGCGAGGAACAAGACAAGCGCCAACCGCCTTGACATCATCTACGATGCAGGATTAGACCTATACAATATGCGTTTCTACCGCAGGACGTTCAGCAAAAAGACATTCGAGTGCAAGACGAAGGACATCGAAACGCACAAGGGGATATATTGCGATATGCTGGAAGAAATGTTCACGATAGTAACGGGGCTTTACACCCGATTTTGAGGGGTGGGCGGCAAAAGCCGCCCTACTTTCTTTCGGTGAGCATGATGGCGGACAAAGAAAGTAGCAAAGAAACCTTGTCCAATCTTCGATAATATTTACAAAAACAAGTTTTAATCATGGAAGCAATCAGACAGAACGGAAAAATCATCTTGCACAGCGATGACGGAACAGGCATGAAGATGATTTTCAAAAACCTGACGGGAAAGAATTTTCAAGGTCGGGAGTATGCGGAGTATATCCGTCATATCGCAATCGGAAGCATGGGATTTTCACCCGGCATCATCGAACATTGCAGGGACGGTGAGGTAATCGACATGGGAACAATACCGAATGTATGAAATGAAAGCGGAAAATCCGATGAAGCAGGCAGCTTCATCGGATTTTCTTTTGTCAGGCACTTGCCATATCACGGAACATACAGCAGCGCAAATTCCGCCTTTCTCCGTTTGAGCAGCATGGCGTGCCGTTTACCCTTGTAGTTGCAGAAAGCGATATACTCCCGATAAATGTTCCTGTCGCCCGCCTCCAATTTTCGGATCAGCGTGCTTTTGGGTATCTTTCCGCTCCCCAAAAGCCGGTATGGACCGACATTGTAGGCGAGTGTGGCAAGGAGCAGACTGTCACGCCCGAACTTGCGGAACATGGCGCAGAACTTACGCAAGTCTTTCCGCAGGAGTGCGTCCGCCTGTCGTTTCGTCATGGTGCGTGCCGAATACCTTTCGCCCGGCTGCACCTGATGCCCCCAGCCCACATATGGGTGGTGCTTTTCCGAGTGCCAGCCCTCAAAATATTTCGTGCAGCGCACAGCCCTCTCGAAAAGTGGCAGTCGGTAGATTGCCGCCTGCCCGTCCGTCCCCTTCTGACGGCTGTCCCGTGCGGACACGGAGCAGACCGCCAGCAGCGAACAGAGCATCATCATGAATACACGCATCATCTTGGCAGAGGTTTGAAATTGCCCATAGGGATGACGGTCTGAATGTCGTCCTTACCGTTCCGATTATTGAAGTCAAATTCCAATTCGTAGGAATTTTTGAAATTGTCCTCCACCACTACGATGAAGTTGTGCGCCTCGTCGCCCGCCGCCGTATAGTACAGCCGGAACTTTTCGTTTTCGAGCAGGTAGCGGTCGTTGGGCAGAAACGTAATGCCGTTGTCCATTTTCAATGTACCTTCTCCCTCGAACTGGAAATACCGGATCGTATAGAGAGTGTTGGCGAAGTCGCCCGTCTTTTTCAGCTCACAGCGGATTTCCACCGTCTGCCCCTTCGTCACCTTGTTCGGCACGGGCATGGTTTCCACCGTGAAGGGATAGGATTGCTGGATGTCCATGTCGTCGTCACACGATACGAGCGTGAGCGACATGGCGGCGAACAGGCAGAGAGCCAACGCCTTGAAGATGGATTTTCTTCGGTTCTTGTTGTTCAGTATGTTCATATTCTTTTGATTTTTAAGTTATTGTCCATTTCTTTTTTTCGTTGTCAGTTGCAGATACTCGTTCAAGTCTTTGCAACCGTCATAGAGGGCAGAACGGTCACAGGCACGTCCGCCATAGCGTTTGCCAAGAACGTCAAGCGTCCTCCGTCCGGCTTCGTCACGGTCAAGGAAACAGTTGATGCGTCCGTAAGCGTCCAGATGCTTCATCGCCTTTTCCACGTTGGAAACGGAGTTCAGCACAAGACTGTCGCCATTGCCGACTATGCCGAGTGTGGCAGCGGAAAGGAAATCCATAAATCCCTCGAACACGCTGCACACGTCGGCAGCGGTATTTTCCAGCTTTTCCAGTGACACATCTTTCGGTGGTATGCAACCCTTGAAATGGCGGCTGCGTACCTCATAGCCGCCAGCCATGTTTGGAAAGCCTATTGCGAAATACCGCTTTCCACGCACGCCATAGTTCAGGCGGAAACAATGGTGGGATGCAACGGCATAAGGTATGCCCCGTTCCGCCAGATAGTCCGTCAGCGGTGAGCGGAGCAACGGGACGGCTTCCACTCCTTCAAAGGCAGGTTCGGCAGGCTTTGGTTGATAGGTCGGAAAAGCCGACCTATCAACCACCATATTTGCGGCTTTCGCTATAAACCTCGCCTGTTCCATAAAATCCACGCTTTGCGCAAACTCTCCGGCAAGCGTAAAGATGTCGCCACCCTTGCCCAAACCGAAGTCGTACCAGAGCTGTTTCGCCACGTTCACGCGGAAAGAGGGTGTGCGCCCACTGCGGTACGGCGCACGATACCACAGCTCGTTGCCGCTTCTGCGGACAGGCTCGTGCCCCAGCCGTGCGAGAAAGTCCGCAAGGGGTATCTGCCTGATGGCATCTATTTCCGTCCGTTCCATGCGGCACGTCAGTTAATGACGAACTTTAGACCGATCCCCCATTGGCAGTGGAACTTCCGGGTGTCGCCACCCCACATGCCCCGTTCCCGAAGGTTGGCGAGCAGGGCGATACGGTCAGCCACGTAGAACTCCACATCGAGCGTCAGCGCACCGCCGTAGATGAAGGCGTCACGGTCATGGAGCGTGGAGCCGTCATGCAGCACCTTCTCGCCCCAGTTTACCGATTCATATCCGGCGAGAGCCGAAGCACCCGCATAGACGAAGACGATTTTACGCGTGTCGGACAGTATCTTGAAGTAGTAACCGCCCTCTGCCGTGAACTGAACCACGGGTATCTTTGCGTCCTTGTACGGGTTGTTCTTCAGCAGGTACTCGCCGCCGAACACCCATTTGTTACCTTTCTTCGTATAGGTGAAGAGAGCCGCCCCGAAACTATACCCGCCGTCATTGCCGCCGGGTTTGAAGCCGTCCGCCAGATTCGCCCTTAACTCGATGCCCTGCATCTTCGGCAGGCACCGCTGGGCGTTCGCCCGCCCTGTGAACAGGGCAAGCGACGCGGTAATCATAAAAAGGTACTTCTTCATAGTCAGCGCACTTGAAGTTCGTTGATGGTATTGGCACGCACCAAGTCCTCGTTCTCGATCACGAAGGACTGGTGGCGACCGCCGTTCTTCTCGTTCAGCTCCACCACGAGACACTTGCCGTCGGGGATGGTGAACTTTGCCATCGTGAAGACCGTGCGCTCGCTCTTCCTGCCCGGCACGAGCGTGGCGTAGTTCTGCGCGCGGAGCGGCAGGACGATCTGCTCCTGCACGGCGGTACGCTTCGCTACCTTCTTGTCCACGATTTTCCACGTTATGTAGTCCACGTCGAAAGGAATGTTGCTCTGGTTCTTTATCTCCGTGTGGAAATACAGAAGCCCGTTGTGCGTGTAGATGCCTTTCAGCAGGTACTGGATGCCGAATCGCTTGCAGCCGATGTGCTTCACCTCGCGCTTGTTCTGCCTGTGGATGGACTTCATGATAAGGCGCACCAACATGGGACTTTCGCTGCCCAGCTCCTTCAGATAGATTTCCTGCGCGTTGTTCGGGCGGTGAACCGCCGAGCCGTCATGGATGAAATCGCACATCTCCACGTTGAGCAACAGCGGTTCGGCGGCGTACTTCACGTTGAAGGTGTAAAAATTTCCGTCTTCCGTGATAACGGACATGTTGGTTTCGTTCGGGAAGTCCCTCACGGTAGCCTTCACGCGGATGACGTTCTCGGCTCCGTCGGCTTTGCCCGCAATCAGGTCGGGCGAGCCTAAATCGACATAGCGCACTTCCGCCGGGAAGATGACATGCACGGTCTTGTCGTAGGTCACTTCCAGACCGTGAGGTGGTATCATGCGGTCAAATCCCAGCTTTCTTGTCAGCCCGTGGTACAGGTCGCCGTCCGCCTCCTTCTGCGGATAGACCTCCTTTGTCAAGGTCGGCTGTTCTGTCGTCGGTTGTTCTACACTGCCGTTGTCCGTTCCAACGGTCACGTTCTCCTGCGCGTTGGCAGTAGCGATGCCCATAGCGAGGGCAAACATGATGATTACTTTTCTCATTTTACTTTGGATTTTAGTGGTAAATTAAACATTGGTTGTTGTTACTTTTTCTGTATTCTGTATTCTGTTTTCAGTCTTTCTCCTGATAGAGCATGACCCTGTACCCGGCTTTCAGATGCACTTTCACCATGCGCATCTTCTTGGCGATATACTGGCTCGTGCCTTGTATCAGCCCCTTGCCCAAGTCGGAGGCAAGCTGCGCCCCTGCATTGGTGGAGATATTGATGCTGCTGCCCAGCGAGCCGCCCATGTTGGCAGCTACCTCACGGACAGCGCTCATTTCCATCGAATTGGGGATGAAGATGCCGGGTTGCCCGTCCGTGTCATACACCGCCAGTTCCACCGGGATAACCGTGCCCTCGTATTCCAGCGACGTGATCCCGATGCCGAGCCGCTCGCCCTGAATCTTTGCCGTGCCGACCACCACCGCGTTGCGGGGAATGATTTTTTCCGCTACCGCCATCGGCTCCAGCAATCGTAATCTTACCGTCTGCCCGTCCGTCACACTTTGCGCCCCATAGACGCACGCCGATATGGTGTTCCTGTCCGATACGGTCGTGACGCCCACCGCCGTGTTGAAACTGCGGTTGCGCTCCTGCGAGAAGGAGGCGACAAATTCAGCGTTGCTCATCGGTTGTCCGAGAGAGGATACCACCTGATGCGCCACCTGCCTGACAGGTGCAGCCGTGTTCTTCCCGGCTTTCTGCACAGGGTAAGGCTCTGCCGTCTGCACCGGTTCCGGCTTGCCGCCGTTCTGACCGCCCATGTACTTTGCCGCCAGCTCGTAGGATTTTTCCATGAGTGCCACCTGCTCATCCATAGCGGACGCCTTGCCTTTCTCGCTTTCCAGTTCCGATTCCAGCGAGGCGATGCGCTCCAGCAGTTCGTCCATCTCCGCGTTGTCGTTCTCCGGCTGCTCGTAGAAGTTGCCGAGCGTGGCATTGAGGTCGCGGTAGGCGGCTGCGGAGGACTGGATGGTCTTCGGGGCGGGTTTCACCGCCTCTTCCGTTCCACCGGGATTGGCAAGGTCGAAGTCGCTGCCATTGTCCGCTTCCACCGTTTCGCGGTCGAACAGGTCGCCTAATTGCCGCATGGCACGGTCGCGGTTCTCCTGCCGTTCCTCCCTCGCCCCCTGTTCGTAGGCTTTCGCCTTGTCGCCGATAATCCGGCGGTTCGCCTTGTCCGCGTCGGGCATTTCGATGTTGTAACCTCCCGTTCCCGGCTCCTGCTCCTTGCCGGAGGACGGTGCGAATATCAGCCACATCGCACCGAGGAATACCAGCACCATAGCGGGCAGCACTATCATTTTCTGACGTTTCAGCCTTTGGGCTTCGGTCAGCGGCTTGCGCTCCTTCTTCGGTTTCCCGTTGTCGGGAGCCGCCTTGTTCTCGTTTTTAGGTTCATTCTTCGTCTGTTCCATACATATTATTATAATAAGGTGTAAAATTGTCGCTCACTTCAGGCTTCACGGACAGTTCCACCTGTACGGCATGGTCTGTTACTATCCGGCTGCCGTCATTCCTGCCGATGTCATGGACGGCTTTGCCGAAGGTGTAGAGGGCAAGCGCGGCGAATGCGGCGAGCATTGCCAGCACGACACGCCTGCGTGTCTTCGGCGGCAAGCCATCCAGATACCCTTTGAGCCTTGCCACCAGCATTTTCTTTTTGTCGTGGAGTTTCCAATATGCGCCCCAAAATGATTTCTTGATTTTCTTCATGTCCGTTTACCGTTTGATGGTTTGTAAATCCTTGTTCTCGATGATGGTGAACCCCTCGATGGTGAAGCCGTTGGGGTTGTCGTCCGAACGGGACGAGTTCAAGAGGCGGCACGTTGTCACGAGGCTGCGCTCGGTGACGTTGCTTTGCCGGATGATTTTCTGCGTGGCGTAGGTAGTCGCGCGGTACGGATAGCCGTTGAAGTCGCACACCACGCTGTCCACCTTCAGTACTTGGTTGATGTTCCCGGCGATGATGCGGTTGTAGTACCCCTTCTCGGCGAAATCCGAATAATAGTTGTACACGCTCTTGTCCGCTAATAGTAGGGCACGCTTCACGTTGTGTTCTATCGCGCTCTTTTCGGGCGAGAGCGTGAAGAAAAGCTCATGGAAGCGGCGCACGTGTTCCCTCGCTTCTGCCGGACGGTTCTGCGACAGGTCCTGCGAGAGAGCCAGCATCAGCGACTTGCCGTTGTCCAGCACGTAGATCTTCTCCCGCTGCCGCTCCGCGAAGCGGTAGGAACTCCACACGCTCCATACCGTTATCACGGCGCACAGCGAGAGGAAGACGATACCGAACAGGCGTATCTGCCTGAACGATGATTCGATGTTTTTGAGTGACTTGAATTCCATTGTTGTTTATTCGTTTTTAATTGTCAGTTGATTATTTCAGCAGCTTGCCGATGCGTCCCACGGCGTTGCCTGCGGTGGCGCCCGCCACGCTGCCCGCCATTCCTCCGGCGCGTCCCGCCATCTGGTTCACGTTGCGCCCGTAGCCGCCCATGCCCCCGGCTTGGATGATCCAGCCCGCCACGGTGGGTATCGTGAAGTAGCCGATGATGCCGATTATCATGAACACGATGTACACCCCGTCGCTGGAATCCAGCGAGAAGTTGGGGTCGGTCTGCATACGCTCGATGTCGCTCTGGAGCATCAACACCTGAATCTTGGCGAGTATCGTGCTGAATATGTCCGACACGGGAAGCCACAGATAGACCTGTATGTAGCGGCAGAACCACTGCGTGAGCGTGCTTTGGAAGCCGTCCCACACCGAGATGGCGAAGGCTATCGGACCGAGTATCGCCAGCACCACGAGGAAGAAGGTGCGGATGGTGTCTATCACGAGGGCGGCGGCTTGGAACATCAGTTCCAGTATCTCGCGGAAGAAGTCGCGGATGCCTTTCTTTATTTCGTACATCTTCCGGTCGAGGTACATTTTCGCCATCGTCACCATGTCGGCGGGCGACCAGCCCAGTTCCTCCAGCTGCTTGTCGTACTCCTCGTTTGACACGAGGTAGGCGGTTTCGGGGTTGCGCACCATCGCCTCGTATTCCAGCCTGTCCTTCTGCTCACGGTACCGGTTCATGTCCAGCGTCTGCGTTTCCAGCAGTTTCGCCGTGCCCTGCACCACGGGCGAGAGGACGCTGTTCACCGTGCCAAGCACCACCGTGGGGAAGAACATGATACACAGACCGATGGCGAACGGGCGGAGCATGGGGAACACGTCTATCGGTTCGGCTCTCGCCAGTGATTGCCATACACGATATGCCACGTAGAACAGCGCGCCCAGCCCGGCTATCCCTTTCGCCACGCCCGCCATGTCACCGCACAGGGGCATCATCTGCCCGTAGAGCGAGCGCAGGATCTGATGAAGGTTGTCGAACTCCATAGGCTACCAGTATCTTTCGTCCATACTGCCGTACAGCCCCATGATGCGGTCGAGGTCGTTCCTCTTCTTTGCCCGCAGGTAGCTCACGCCGATGTTCTTGTTGGTGTAGTAGCTCACGAGGTTGCGGTAACGCTTCATCTTGGAATGGCAGCGTTCCACCACGTCCATACGCTCCTTGTCGGTCATGGAGAGCGTGGTGATGTTCACCACATTTTTCAACTCCGTCAGCACGTCGTTGCTCTCCTCCAAGAGCTTCGTGTAGCCGAAGGCGATGGCTCCCAGCTCCTCCACCGTGAAGCTGTCGTCGCGCAGCATCTTTTGGAAGCTGGTCACGTAGATGTCGGTGATGTCGCCTACCATCAGGATGGTCTGCTGCACCTTGCGGGCGTCTTTCACCAGGTTGTTCACGGATTTGAGGGCGTCGTAATACTTCTTGCCCTGTTCATAGATTTTCACCGTTTCCTGAAAGTTCTTCACCATATTCTGGGCGGTGGTCGAGGTATGCACCACGTTCTTCGAGGTGTTCACGATGCTCTGCGCGATGTTGGACGGGTCTATCACCGCCCACTGTGCGCTTGCCCTGCCGGCTGCAAACAGGCACAGGCAGATAATAAGTGTCATTCTTGTTCTCATGTTACTTTGGATTTTAGTGGGTTTCATTATTTATTCTCCGCTTGCCGGATGATCCGGTTTCGGGTTCACACGCACGTAGTCCCCGTTCGGCGAGAAGGTCAGGACGTCCGTCGCCTCGTTGTAGGACACGTCGATGCGGAAGCCGGTGTTCATGAAGAGGTTGCCGTTCTCCTCCTGCAAGAGGTAGGTTTCCGGCTTCAACCTGCGGCGGATGCCGCTCCGCTTGAACACCGTCACCTTGTAGGCTTCACCCTCCTTGTAGATAAGCACGTCGGGTTTCCCCTCCACGCTCTCCCAGTTCCCGCAAAGCAGGTCGCGGCGGTTGTCCACGGTTTCGCAGGATTGCAGCACCATGACCGCCAGCCCGATCAGACACTTGCTGACTTGCAGCATTTTCGTTCTTGATATACTCATACGCATTTTCTGTTTTTAGTTGATGAATCTGTTTACTTATTGCCTATTTCTTGTTTCTCCGTCTTTCGGCAAGCTGCCGGATGGCGGCTTCGATGTCGCCGCCCAGCTTTTCCGCCAGACGGTAAACCTCCACCTTCTCCGTTTCCTCAGTGGTGTACGCCAAATACTCTTCCGCGCTGACTTCGGTGGCATAGACAGCCGACTGCGTGCCGCCCAGTCCGATCCACACTTCCTTGTAATTGCGGTTCGGGTTGATTGCCATGTTGATGGAGAGTATCTGCGACTTCTCCTTCTCCGTCAGACCTAAAAGGGACTGTATGGCATCAAACTTGTTCATATATTTCCTTTGGTCGAGGAGTATCTTGCAGTCCGAGTTGTTGATGATGCTCTCCTTGACCACGGGCGAGGAAATGATGTCGTCCACCTCCTGCGTCACCACGATCGCCTCGCCGAAATACTTGCGCACGGTCTTGTACATATAGCGCAGGTACTCAGCCATGTTCGCTGAAGAGAGAGCCTTCCAAGCCTCTTCCACTATCAGCAATTTACGCACGCCTTTCAGACGGCGCATCTTGTTAATGAAGGCTTCCATGATGATTATGGTCACCACCGGGAAAAGCTCGCGATTTTCCTTAATACTGTCAATCTCGAAGACGATGAACCGCTTGCCGAGCAGGTCGATGTTCTCCGTGGAGTTGAGCAGGAAGTCGTAGCGTCCGCCCCGGTAATACTGCCGCATGGTGGTAAGCATGTTGTCAATGTTGAAGTCGGACTTCTCCACCTTGATGTCACGCTGTGCCAGCTCGCGGCGGTAGTCGTCGCGCATGTACTCGTAGAAGGTGTTGAACGAGGGGACGATGCTCCGGTCAGCCCTGATGCGTTCGATGTAGGCGTTCACCGCGCTGCCCAGCTCGCCGCTCTCGGTCTTCGTCACCTTGTCGTCCTCCGACTTCCAGAGCGTCAGCAGCAGCGTCTTGATGCTGTCCTTCTTCTCCACGTCGTACACGTAGTCGTCGGTGTAGAACGGGTTGAACGAAATCGGTTTCTCCTCCGTATAGGTGAAATACACGCCGTCCGCGCCGTTTGTCTTGCGCCGTATCATTTCGTACAAGCCCTGATAGGAGTTTCCCGTGTCCACCAGCACCACGTGCGCGCCCTGTTCCCAATACTGCCTCACGAGGTGGTTCATGAAGAACGACTTGCCCGAACCGCTCGGTCCCAGCACGAACTTGTTGCGGTTGGTGGTGATGCCGCGCTTCATCGGCAGGTCGCTGATGTCGAGGTGCAGGGGCTTTCCCGTGAGCCTGTCCACCATCTTGATGCCGAAGGGCGAGAGCGAGCTGCGGTAGTTGGTTTCCTCCGTAAAGAGGCATACCGCCTGCTCGATGAACGTATGGAAACTTTCCTCGGCAGGAAAGTCCGCCGCGTTGCCGGGCATCGCCGCCCAGTAGAGCGTCGGGCAGTCGATGGTGTTGTGGCGCGGCACGCACTCCATGCTTGCCAGCTGGCTGCCCACGTCGTTCTTTATGTGCTTCAGCTCCTCCGCGTCGTCGCTCCACGCCATGACGTTGAAGTGCGCCCGTACCGAGGTCAGCCCGTAGGAATGGGCTTCGTTCAGGTACTGGTCCGTCCATTCGCGGTTGATGCTGTTGCTCCGGCTGTATCGGGATAGCGACTGCATGTTCCTCGCGGACTTCTCGAACTTCTGCAAATTTTCCTCGCTGTTGTCGATAATCACATACTGGTTGTAGATGTGGTTGCAGGAGAGCAGCAGCCCCACCGGGGAGGCGAAGGAGAGGCGGCAGTCGCTTCTGTCCGTGGAGAGTTTCTCGTAGCGGATGTCGGTAGCCACCTTTCCGGGCATGTCCTCCGCGTCGGAGAGGGTGTGCAGGCACAGGCGGTTGTCGCCGATGCGCATTTCCCTTGCCGAGAGGTCGATGTCCTGCAAGGTCGCATTCCCTTCGGGCATAAGCGAGAAGTAACGCTCTATCAGCCCGGCGGACTTCTCCGTGCCGACAATCTCGTCGGTGGAGAGCCGGCGCAGCCTGACAAAGCCGCTGTCGTTCATGATGCGCTCGAACTGTTCGGCGGCCTCCATAAATTTCCCGACGGTTTCCTTGTCCAGTTCCTTCGGGATGATATGCCCCCGGCACAGCGTGCTGAAGTTGCTCTGCATCCGGTTGCGCTCCTTCGTCGTCTTGGTCAGGTAGAGGTAGCAGGTGTGCTTCAGGTACGGACGCTCGTTGAAGTGACGCTCGTTGGAGCGGCTCAGGAAGCTCATGTCCTCCTTTTGCAGTTCCGGCTTGTAGCGTTCCTTGATGAACCAGTCCTGCTTGTGGACGACGGAGAAGTCCGGCAGCACCTTGACAGCCTTGCACCAGCAGCCGTGTATCGCCTCGTACTCCGCGCCCGTCACGGTGTAAAGCTCCGGCAGCTCCACCTCGAAAGCCACCGTGATGTCGGCGTCTTTGGAGATGATGCAGCCATGCTCCACCGCCAATAGCGGGAACCTGTTTTCCAGTGTCGTCATTTTGGATGTATTTCTCATGTCGTTTCTTCCTTTCGTTGCCGTTTGAATAATCGGGTGATCCGCCGCCGGTTGATAAGGTATCGGGGATGGTTCCGTGCCGCTCCCAGCTTCATAAGCCCGTGTTCGCCGTACCGTGCGTTCAGCGCGAAGGTCTGCCATACGAGGACGGAGGACGATGCCGCGCCGAAGCCGATACATACCCACTGGTCGATGCCGACCATGTAGAGGATGACGAACAGGATGAAGAGAGCCAGCAGACCTCCGCAGAAAATGAAGAGGTATTGTGCCTTCAGACCCTTGAACTCGACCGGACGGCCGATACCCTTGTTTATCGGGTATTCAGCCATACATTGTTTATTAAAGGAAGAATGAACGCAGGATAGTCGCGGCGACAATCAGGAAAATGCACGCTCCGAACCAGCTTGCGGCGGTCTTCGAGGTGTCGGGGTCGCCGGACGAGAATTTTCCGTACACTTTTACGCCTCCGATAAGACCGATTACAGCACCGACGGCGTAAATCAGTTTCACTCCCGGATCGAAATAGGAACTCACCATAGAGGTGGCTTCGTTGATGCCCGCCATGCCGTTTCCCTGCGCGAAGGCGGAGGCGGTTGCGGCAACCAGAAGTGCCGCAGAGATGATGGACTTTTGTCTGATGTTCTTGTTCATAAACTGTTCTTGTTTTGTGCCGTCCAAAGGGTGGATGGTCCTTTTTCGGGCGGTTGATACTTGATTACTTTACTTTGGTTTAGTGGATTCTCCCTTTGTTTCCACGGACTTGGGAGGGTCCGTTGCGGACGGGCCGTACCTTGTACCGCCGTGCCGCGTGGTGTGATGTTGTCTTACGTTTTCATTTTTTCTATCGTCTTTCGTTACACATACTTCCGGATGTCGAAATCCTCGATATTGTCGGGGACGGTAAATTCCTTGTCCGGTTTCTTCAGCCGGATTTCAATAAGCCCCTTGATGCGGATGCTCAGTTCTGTCGAGCCTGCCATCAGTTTCTCGTACAGTTCCGTCCCTTCCATGTCGGTGAAGACCTTTGCTGCCCGGTCCTGTTCCGCCGTTGTCGCCTGCGGATTCTTGGCGGTCTTGACGGCATCGTCTATCTCGTCGAAGCTGTTGCCTGAAGCCCGTGGCAGATCCGGACCATTCTCTTCCGGTTCGTCCTCTCCGAACTCCAGTTCCGAAGGCTGCATGCTCGTGAAGGTTTCGTCGAGCTTCTCTTCCGGGACTTGTGCCGGACGGTACACGGCTTCCGCGTTTCCGTCGTCAAAAGTAGCGTCTTCTTCCGCCAGCCCAATGCCTTTTTCCGAAGTGGCAGCTTCTTGCGCCGGTATGGCAGCGGTTGTCTGGGTCGATGCCATCCTGAAACGGCTCTTGCCGATGATGTCCGGTTTTTCTGCGGGTGGTGTTTCCCGTACTGTTTCCTGCTTTACCGTCGTGCCGCCCAACGACCTCCACAGTCCGGCAATGCCTCTAAGGAAGCGGACGAGCTTCGTTTCCATGATGCGGTCGTAGAGCAGCAGGAACAGGAACCACAGGTTACAGCCCACCGATACAGTCAGGAGAATCATCGTCATGCTCATAGCTCTACTTTGGGGACTGAGTCCAACATACGGTTGATTTCGGCACGGTGTGTCTGGAAATGTTCGTTAAGCACATTGTCCAGATAGTCGGCGATGGTCAGATTTCCTTTACCTAATAAATAGGTGATTTCGGTTATCACGCTGTGGTTTGCCAAACTGATGTACACTTGCTTTCCCTCTCTCGCCTTGATGCCTGATTTTTTCAGGAAGGTGCGATAGTCATTCTTTTTTCTTTTCATGTCTGTTTCTTTTGACGGTTAAAATACTGAATTGTAATTCCGGGCGTAAAGGCTCTTTATCGCCTCCTCGCACTGGTTGAAGTGGTGCGTAAGCACATGGTCGATGTAGGCGGACAGCGACAGCCGGTCATGCCCGATCACGCGGGTGATGCGCATGATGCGTTCGTGGAACTCCGGGCGCACATACGCCATCTTCCCCTCGCGCGCCTTACTTCGGGTTCACGGATGAAAAGCCGTTCATAGTCCTTTTCGCCGCATTTGCCGCCTACCGGCACGGGCGACAGGATTTCCACACTCGCCTGCACTTGGGCAAGCATACTTCCGCCGTCATGATGCGGATTTCTGTTTTTCTGGTTCTTTTCCTGATTCATATCCATATTCATATTAAGTCTTCACGTTGTTTCCTGTACAGTTCGTTTATTTTCTCCTTGTGCTGTTCCAGATGCTGGCGCAGCACGGTGTCCACGTAGCCGCCTACCGAGATTTCCCGCCCGGCGATGTCGTTAACGATTTTAAGAATCTTGCTGTGTACGTCGCGGCTGATATAGACGCACTGGCGTGTCTTTATCTCGTTGCGGCGCAGGAACAGTCCGGTGTAGTCGTCCTCCTGCCGTTTGCGGCGTCCGCTGTCTTTCAGCGGTTTCTCCTTTGCCGGTGACGGTGCGGACGGCTGTTCCGATTCGGGAACGCTTTCTTCTTCGGGGGGCCGGCGCGGGCGGCTCCTGCGCGCGGTACAGGGTTCCGTCCTGCTTGCGCCTGCCGATAGAGGCTATCAACAGTTCCTCGTCGATGCCTTCGGTGTTCACTTTCCTGCTGCCCATGTTCATCGCGGTTTGATGATGCTGACAATCTCTTCCGAGAACTCACGGATGCCGCTCCCTTTCAGCAGGGACGTGTCCATCGGGAAGATGGTCGAGCGGAAAACGCCCTTGCGTTCTTCCGAGAGGTCGCGCCGGAATTTCTTGCTGTCGGGCAGGCGTGTGGACAAGACCGACAGTCCCATTTCGGCAATCACATCTTCATACAGGTCGTACAGCCCGTTCTTCTCCCTGCCGTCCACCATCGTCCAGAACAGGTGAAGACCTTTTGTTTTCGCCTGTCCCGTCGTCATTAGGTTGTCACGGAACATCGCGGCGAATTGCAGGGTGCTTTCCACGACGAAGCGGTCGGCACTCATGGGCGTGAAGATGTAGTCCATCTGAGAGAGCGTCTTGACAACGCCGTCGCTACGGAGCGTGCCCGGCATGTCGAAGAACACGATGTCGGGTTTCACCTCCTCGCTGACGAGCATCCTGTCGGCATCGTCGAGGGCGTCCTGTGAGTTACTCTTGATGACCGGGTAGGCGTTCTTCCTGACCTTGCGGAAGTGGTCGCACGCGAGTGCCTTGAAATAGAGGCTCTCGTCGATAAGTTTCGTTTCACGTTCACGCAGACCGTGGATGCTGTGTTGCGGGTCGTCGCAGTCTATGACGGCGACATTGTAGCCCTTCACGTTGTGGAGGTAGTTGGCGGCAAGAGCCGTGACGGTGGATTTGCCGATGCCTCCCTTTTGTGTTGCGAATGCAACGAAGATTTCATTACTCATGGTTCTATTGCTTTTAATGGTTGATGAATTTTTTTCCTGTTCCTGTACGGAAGCGGTGACGTATATATCCGCGTCCGCGAATCATTATCCGGGCGGTCCGTCACGTATCCGTTTCAACGGTGAAGCCGGGATTCGGATAACCGGTGAATGACGGCATTGCGTCATGAAGTCATTGAATCCGTGAATCACCGCGTTGTTGTAAAACCGGGTATCCGGCAGTGCGGATATTCGGTTTTGCAAATGTCCGCCTAAGCGGTTTGCCGGGTATCTGAAAGTTCCTTTTTCCATATCTTCAAATCGTTCGTTTCTTGAATCATGCTGCAAATAAACAAGTATATTCCGGAACTTGTATCACTTCTCCGGCAAGTGGCAGCATGTTGCGCCGGTTGGCAGCCATTGACCGGGTCAAGCCTCTGTCCGGTACCGCTTTAAGGTCGTAACTTTGCCCCCGAACGGCAGGGTTCGCCGCAGGTGGCGCAGCCCGGAGTTTGAAAGGCATTCCCCCAATCCGTCCCCGACGGATTTTTATGTTCACCTGAACATAGCAAGGTATGTTTTCAGCCGCTCAAAATATTTTGAGCATCCCGGAAAACGCCTTGCCCTTGCAGGGGGCGGGCTTACCCTCCGAAGTCGGGAAGCCTCTCAAACCTACGGTGTCTGTGCCATGAAGCGGCGGCTTATGCCGTCAAACCGCTAAATCCAAAGTAATATGAGTGAAAAAAAAAGAAACAAAGGCGGGAGAAATCCCAAACTCGATCCGGCGGTGTTCAGATACACCGTCCGTTTCAGCGAGGAGGAACACAACCGTTTCCTCTCCATGTTCGAGAAGTCGGGCGTTTACGCCAAGTCGGTTTTCCTGAAGGCGCACTTCTTCGGGCAACCGTTCAAGGTACTGAAAGTGGATAAAACGCTGGTGGATTACTACACCAAGCTATCTGATTTTCATGCGCAATTCCGCGCAATAGGCACGAACTACAACCAAGTCGTGAAGGAACTGAGGCTGCATTTTTCCGAGAAAAAGGCGATGGCGTTGCTCTACAAACTGGAGCAACAGACCGTCGAACTCGTGAAACTGAGCCGCCAGATTGTGGAACTGTCTAAAGAGATGCAGGAAAAATGGTCGCAAAAATCAGCGTAGGAAACTCGTTGTACGGCGCACTTGCCTACAACGGGGAGAAGATCAACAAGGAGGAAGGGCGGCTCCTGACGACCAACCGCATCTACAATGACGGTACGGGAACGGTGGACATCCGCCGGGCGATGGAGGACTTCCTCGCCCTGATGCCCGTGCGGTCGAAGGTGGAGAAGCCGGTGGTGCATATCTCGCTCAACCCGCATCCCGACGATATGCTGACCGACACCGAGCTTCAGGACATCGCGCGGGAGTATCTGGAGAAGATGGGCTTCGGCAACCAGCCCTATATGGTGTACAAGCATGAGGACATAGACCGCCACCACCTGCATATCGTGACGGTGCGGGTGGACGGGGACGGCAGGAGCATAGACACCCGAAACAACTTTTACCGTAGCAAGCAGATAACCCGCGAGCTGGAACGGAAATACGGGCTGCATGACGCGGAACGGAAAAGCCGCCGTACCGATATGCCGCTGCATAAAGTGGATGTTTCGGCGGGCGATGTGAAGAAACAGGCGGGGAATGTGGTAAAGGAACTTAACCGCCGTTACCGTTTCCAGACGATGGGCGAATACCGCGCCCTCCTTTCCTTATATAATATGACGGTGGAGGAAGCGCGGGGCAACGTGCGCGGACGGGAATATAATGGGCTGGTCTATTCCGTTACGGACGACAGTGGCAACAAGGTCGGCAATCCTTTCAAGTCCTCGCTCTTCGGGAAGTCCGTCGGCTATGATGCCGTACAGAGAAAGTTCGCCCGTTCAAAAACGGAAATCAAGGACAGAAAACTCGCCGACATGACGAAGCGCACCGTCCTTTCCGTACTGCAAGGCACGTATGACAAGGAGAGGTTCATTGCCACACTCAAGGAGAAAGGTATTTACACCGTGCTGCGCTATACGGAGGAAGGACGCATCTACGGGACCACGTTCATCGACCACCGAACAGGATGCGTGTTGAACGGCTCACGCATGGGCAGGGAACTTTCGGCCAATGCCTTGCAGGAACACTTCACGCTGCCATACGCCGGACAGCCGCCGGTTCCGCTTTTCATTACCACGGAGGGTCAGGAGGAAACAAACAAGCTCCGTCCACTCCCGAATACGGAAGGGACTTGGACGGCATGGGCTTGTTCTCTCTCCCGAAGGCCCGGCTGTGGATGCCGAGGAGGAAGCCTTTATCCGGGCGATGCAGCGCAAGAAGAGAAAAAAGAAGAGACGCAAGGGCTTGGGAATGTAATCGGTCAGACAAAATATCAACAATCAAAAATATTTCAATGTATGTCACAACAAGAAGACGATTTGAGGGCATTGGCGAAAATCATGGATTTTCTGCGTGCCGTGAGTATTATTTTAGTGGTCATGAACGTGTACTGGTTCTGTTATGAAGCCATACGGCTCTGGGGTGTGGACATCGGTGTGGTGGACAGGATACTGATGAACTTCAACCGCACGGCGGGGCTGTTCCGTACTATCCTCTACACGAAGCTATTTGCCGTCCTCCTGCTTGCCCTGTCCTGTCTGGGGACAAAGGGCGTGAAGGGCGAGAAAAAATCACGTGGGGGAAAATCTGGGCGGTCCTTGCCGTGGGCTTCGTGCTGTTCTTCCTCAACTGGTGGATACTGGCCCTGCCATTGCCGGTGGAGGCGGTGACGGGACTGTATATCCTGGCCGTTGGTGCGGGCTATGTATTCCTGCTGATGGGCGGTCTGTGGTTGAGCCGCCTGTTGAAGCACAACCTCATGGATGATGTGTTCAACAACGAGAACGAGAGCTTCATGCAGGAAACGCGGCTTATCGAAAGCGAGTATTCGGTCAATCTTCCGACACGGTTTTACTACAAAAAGCGTTGGAACAATGGCTGGATCAATGTCGTGAATCCTTTTAGGGCTTCCATCGTGCTGGGTACTCCGGGCAGCGGTAAATCCTATGCAGTGGTAAATAATTTCATCAAGCAGCAGATAGAAAAGGGCTTCTCGATGTATGTGTACGACTTCAAATTCAGCGACTTGTCCACGATAGCATACAACCATCTGCTGAACCACCCGGAGGGCTACAAGGTGAAACCGAAGTTTTATGTGATAAACTTCGATGACCCGCGACGTTCGCACCGTTGCAATCCCATTCACCCGGACTTCATGGAGGATATTACGGACGCTTATGAGAGTGCGTACACCATTATGCTCAACTTAAATAAAAGTTGGGTGCAAAAGCAGGGCGACTTTTTCGTAGAATCGCCCATCATCCTTTTCGCGGCTATTATCTGGTATCTCAAAATTTTCCAGAACGGCAAGTATTGTACATTCCCCCATGCGATTGAGTTCCTGAACCGCCGCTATGAGGATATTTTCCCGATACTGACCTCTTACCCGGAATTGGAAAACTATCTTTCTCCGTTCATGGACGCATGGCTCGGAGGGGCTGCGGAGCAGTTGATGGGGCAGATAGCAAGCGCGAAAATCCCTTTGTCAAGGATGATTTCCCCGCAGCTCTATTGGGTGATGTCGGACAGCGAGTTCACGCTGGACATCAACAACCCCGAAGAACCGAAAATACTCTGTGTGGGCAACAATCCCGACCGTCAGAATATCTACGGGGCCGCTCTCGGTCTGTATAACTCCCGTATCGTGAAACTCATCAACAAGAAAGGTATGTTGAAGTCATCGGTCATCATCGACGAGCTACCCACTATATACTTCAAGGGGCTGGACAACCTTATCGCCACCGCGCGAAGCAACAAGGTTGCCGTGTGTCTGGGCTTTCAGGATTTCAGCCAGTTGGTGCGCGACTACGGTGATAAAGAAGCGAAGGTCGTGATGAACACCGTCGGCAATATCTTTTCCGGTCAGGTGGTGGGTGAAACCGCCAAGACGCTTTCCGAACGCTTCGGTAAGGTGTTGCAGAAACGGCAGTCCATTTCCATCAACCGGCAGGATGTTTCCACCTCCATCAACACGCAGATGGATTCACTCATCCCGCCAAGCAAGATTTCCGGCTTGACGCAGGGTATGTTTGTCGGTTCGGTGTCCGACAACTTCAACGAGCGTATCGAGCAGAAGATTTTTCATTGTGAGATTGTCGTGGATGCCGAGAAGGTGAGGCGCGAGGAGAAAGCCTACAAGAAAATCCCCGTCATTACCGACTTTACGGACGGGGACGGCAACGACCGCATGAAGGAAACGGTTCAGGCGAATTACAGGCGCATCAAGGAGGAAGTGAAGCAGATTGTTCAAGAGGAACTGGAACGTATCGCAAATGATGAAAACTTGAAACACCTGTTGCAGCAGAAATAACAGATTCCTTTATATATGAAAAAGGGGATGTGTCAAAACACCCAAAATATGAAAATTACCCCTGTCACAGATATCTGTAGCAAGGGTAATTTTGTTAAAAAGAGAGTTTTGACACCCTCTTTTTATTCTCAGATTTGAGATGCTTGTTGATGGTGGTAATGGCAAGCATCAGCAAATAATTTTTCAGTTCTGTATCGTCTTTAAGCAGTATGCTGTATTCTTCGGCAAACATTCTCAACAGTCTGGTTCTGAGTTTCGACATTTCTTCACCGAAAGGTATCTGTCGGTTTTCTTGCCAATACTCAATCACTACGGAAGATACCAGCCACTTGAACTCGGATTTCATCTCTTTGCCGAGTTTCTTGAAGCGGATTTGTTCGCTAATTGGCGGCTCGTTGTATGGCATCATGTCTGCCGGGTCATAAACGGATATACTGCCGATACCATAATCCATGATTATCGGTAAATCAGTTTTTACATCATTCTTATGTTTCTTCTTTTTAGCCATACCCGTTATTGTTGCAGGAAACCTTTACCTTTATCAGTAAGATAGTATTTCTGTTGCGGACTCTTGGAGCCTATGGGATAAAGTGAAAGGACCAAACCGGAATTTATTGCCGGATGGATATAGTTCTTTAAGAAATTCCTTTTATCTTTCATTCCCGTTTTCTCCATGATTTCTTTAGCAGAGAGAGTGTTGTTCCCAATAGCAGACAACAGTTTTCCTAACTGTGGGGTTACTGTGGGGTTACTATAGGGTTGCTGTGGGGTTGCTGTGGGGTCTTGTCCTACTGTAGTTCTTGTATAATGAAACACAATCCATACAGCATTGCCGTCGGTATGAAACTCCGGATCCGGAATACCGACACGGCGACATTCGTTTACCATAAGGGCTATGCCACGTCCCCAACTCTCCAATACTGCACTTTTGTACAGCACATTGGCTACTATCAGATTTTGTGGTTCGGAATTGTGGCCACCCAACAGTTTCTCAATGGTAATATCAGGCGGAAATGTTCCGCTGTTTTCAATCTCCACGCGGTCATCATAGATAGCAATCCCGACTGAACTGCCGGGGCGATGGTAAACACGATGTGCAAAAAAGCATTTATGCAACATTCTCTCAATGCCTTATATGGCACATTCAGTTCCTCTTCTCTGTACAAACCTTCAATTTTACCGGAAAGGGACAAATGCTTGAAGAAAAAAATGCCATTGCAGCATCCAGCAAGTTGAATATATTGCCTGTCACACGCTGATTATCTAAAAATTCATCTTTTGTCGTTCCTTTGAACCGGGCTAAACGGAGCAGACATTGGGGATAATGGTAGAAGTTCCGTCCGAATAGGACAACGGAAGCATTGTTCAGCTTTCCATCATTCAACAAGTCAAATTTTTCAAGGATGGTTCGGACATCCTCCTGCATAGAACCTTCCGGCAAACGTCCGCCTCTGATTCCTCCACGTACTGCGCCCAAGATTGCCGTTTCGTCAAGGTCGGATATTTTCAAGCTGGGATTTTGCATGGAATCCCAAGCATAGGTTCCGCCTCGCTGCATAACCAACAGGTTGTATATACCCTGCGGCATGGCAGATGTAACGCTCTCTATCCGTTGATAAGCCCTCCCCTTATAGGTGAACGGGCGCATATATCGTTGTTCTTCCGCTGATAAAGCTATAACACTTTTGTTCGTTCCCGGAATGTCTGTATAGGATATATCAATGGTCGCAAACGGCTCGATTCGTCTGATGGTTTCAGCAATATCGCGCTTCGTCTTGTCGCTCACTTCCTGACCGATAATCTTTCCCTTGTCGGTTACACCGAACAGCACCGTGCCGCCCGTACCGTTCAGGAAGGCACAAAGAGTTTCCATTCCACGCTCCAACTGCCCGGTAGTTTCTTTGAACTCAACTGTCCCGCCTTCGGCTCCGGCAATCAGTCCGTTCAATATTTCGAGGTTATCTATTTTCATCCGTCATTGATTAATACTTGCAAAGTTAATGATTTTAATCGGCTTTCCGGCAGATAATAGAGTGATTGTAAATGAAGAAGGATAAGAAACCGTATAATCCGGCCGCTTATCCTTTGTTTGGCATTCGTTTATCTCCTCATCCGCTCCAATTCATCGTCATGTCGCATCTTCGCGTTCAGTTTGTCCTGCATCTTTTCAAGGAAGTAGGTGCGACTGTCGCTTTTCCTGCGTTTGATGTCCGTATAGAAGCGGTAGCAGTCTTTGGACTCCACACCGAAAAAGGAATAGAGGACAGGGGCAAGCTCTTTCAGCGAAGCCTTGCCGCCATTGATGCAGCCGGTGGCGTAGAGGGCATAGATTAGCTCTACCAACTCGACGGCATTACCGGTCCATTGCAGGGCTGGGACTGTGGCTTTGGTTTCGGATGTGGATGTTAGTGGTGGCACGGAGGTAATTGCAGAAGCGGATACTATCTTCTGCATCTTTCGGATGAAGGATAACGCCTTGCGGATATACACAGTGACGACATTCTCCTCCGATACCGACAAGTTCTGTGGATGGTGCTGTAATTCGATTTCGGCAAAAGCCAACGCCACAATAATATGCTTGGCATCATTGCCGCCGTAGCACAGGTTTATTACTTCCTGCACGAATCCGCCGTATGCCGTTTCCGTGCTACCGTTGTCTTTTCCGTTTATCAGGGCGAAAAACTGTGTTTCCGCCAGTATGAGATGGTTCATCATCTTTTCTGTTTTGAGGGTTTACACTTGTTTATCAGTGTGCGCACACTGATATATGGTGCAAATCATAGCCCTAAACACGAGAAAAGATTGTGAGAAAATTGTACTACATTGTTTTTCAGAAAGATAAAATTCAAAAATAATTTTATCCTTGATTGCATCCCTTGTGAAATGTGTTCAGATTCTGAACATGTGTTCACTTTCTGAGCACGGAAATCCCGCCAAGATGTTCATAATCTGAACATTTTATGCCCGTGGCTCTTTATGATAGGTAAGCCGGATTACTCCGTCCCTATAAGTTTTGTTCTCCATAAGCCGCCAGTCATTCATAGGTAGTGCTGACTTGAAAAAATGCACTCCGTTTCCGTCGATGGTTGGAACAACGTATAGTATGATTTCATCTATCACGTTCATCCGTAACAGTCCGTTGGCATATTCGGTATTCCCGGCAGTTACTTCCAACAAATGGCAAATGCTTCCACCTTCCTCCCTCCATTCTTGAAGCACGGATACCGAATAGTCGGATGTCAGCTTATACAGGGCATTGGCACGTATTTCATCCATACCGTAATCTTCGGTTTGAAGCAACCGCTTCCGGGGATGCAGTTTCATCGGACAGCCATCTATTGAGATAACGGCAAGTAATTGTATTTTCGCCATAACGTATTTCCTTTCCTTTTTGGCGAGGCAAAAAGTAGCGTGCAATTCACACTACTTTCAAGCGATGGCTCTGGTAAAGCCTTTACGGAGAGTACGTGAATGCACGCTATGCGTAAGCATAGCATAAGCATCACGCAATCGTCTCCGTAGTTTCAATTTACCAGATTTTCGCTCGAAACGCCTTGCGGTCTTATGTCTATATCATCGGCGAAAAGTTACCCGATCGCCTGCTATTTTCTGAAATACAATTGCAAAGTTAATCAATTATTGCCATTTACAGCCATACTCCGGTCAGTTTTCTTCATTCAATCCATACTCTACCAATTTATTATACAGCGTTGTCCTGCCGATACCCAGTATCTTTGCAGCCATTTTCTTGTTACCGGCTGCTTGTTTCAAAGCACGCAGGATACGTCCTCTTTCTTCATCCCCGCTCTTCAATGTAAAACAAGCGGAAGTAGCGGACGGTTCATTGTCAAGTTCCAAATCGGCTTCGGTTATCATATCGCCTTCTGATTGCAGGACTGCCGTCTGTATCTTCTGTTTCAACTCGCGCACGTTGCCCAGCCACGCATGGGCGAGCAGGGCATTACGGGCAGATGCGGCAAACCCTTTTACTTCACGTTCCAACTCACGGTTTGCCATTTCACGGAAGAACTCGGCCAATGGCATGATGTCTTCCGGGCAGTCGCGCAAGGGCGGCATGGTTATCACATACTCCTGCAAGCGATAGAGCAAATCCTGCCGGAACCGCTTTTCCGTTACGGCTTTCTGCAAATCCTCGTTGGTTGCAGCCACTATCCTCACGTTGGCTGTTTTGTCCTCCTTTGCACCGACGGGACGGTAACGGCGTTCCTGTATGGCGCGGAGCAGCATCTGTTGCATCTCCATTGTTAGGTTGCCCACTTCGTCAAGGAACAGCGTGCCGCCATCCGCTTCCAGAAAATACCCCGTCTTGTTTGCTTCGGCACCAGTAAACGCACCCTTGACGTGTCCGAAGAAGGCGGATTGTATCAATGACGGGGACAAGGCTCCGCAGTCCACTGCCACAAAAGGTTTATCGGCAAGTTTGCTTTGTTGGTGTATATGTTGTGCGATATGTTCCTTGCCCGTACCGTTCTCGCCCAGTATCAGCACGCTCATCCGGGTGGTGGCTACAAGGCGCACACGTTTCTTGATTTTCTGATAGGCTTCGCCCTGCCGGACGAATATCGGAATGTTCCATTGTAGTCGCTTTTCATGTTCTTTTTGCAGGGTGCGGATAAGCGGTATCAGTTTATCCTCCAACAACTGTTTCTGTATGTAATCCTTTGAGCCGAGCTTCATACTTTCCACTGCCGTATGCACCTCCCCGTAATTGGTCATAACGATAAACACCTGCTGTTTGTCGTTGGCACGCATCCACCGTAACAACTCTATGCTTTCACCGTCGGGGAGGCGTAGGTCGGCAACGACAATATCATCCACCTCTGACTTTGCCAATAGTTTCTTGGCAGTGGCAAGATTATATGCCGACATAGTATCGAAGCTGTCTTTCTTCAGCAGGTTGCAGACATAATCGTTATAGACGGGGTTGTCCTCAATCACAAATACTTTCATCCGACAACCTCCTTTCCTTTTGCGCAAGTTCTATGATAACTGTTCCCATACGAAGCATGGCATCCACGCATTTCCGCAATTCCATTTCGGAACATTCAGATTCTTGATGCAGCAGTTCATACAGGTTCCACAAGGGTTTGTCAGCACGGATAACAGCCCATGAACTTCGCTGACGGTGCATCCATTCGTCCAACGCCTTGCGGTCATTCCTCTCCATGATTTCCCGGACAGCCTGCATATCCTTTTCTGTTTCGGTTATCAAACGGTCGAGCATCGCCCGTTTGTCACCATATGCAAGCAGAGAGGACAAGTCGGGAAGTTCATCCTTGTCCGTACTTGTCAAAAGGCATTTGTCTGATACAGCAACCAGTTCGGAAATGGAAAATGGCTTGAACAGGCAGGCGGTAAATCCATTTTCCAACAGCTCCTCTTCGCTGCAACTGCCGGAGGCGGTCGCCACGACAATGGGAATCTCTTTCGAGTTGCTGACACTTGACGAGCGTAACAACTCCAACACCTCATAGCCGTTAATCTCCGGCATTTTCATATCGGTTATCATGAGGTCGTATGTGTGCTGCCGCATGGCTTCCATTGCATCGCCAATAGTGGTGAACGTGTCGCAATGCACACCTATACCAGCATACATTTCCTTTGTCATGGATAATACCATCGGATTGTCGTCCAATACGATGACAGAATAAGGTCTTTCTATATGAGCCAGACTTTCTGCGGCTGTCTGTTCTTCAATACCAATATCGGCAGTGTTCATTGGCAACTCCACAGTAAAACGACTGCCTTCTCCTTTTTCGCTTTCCAAGCGTATAGTGCCGCCAAGCATCCCGACTATCTGTTTCACAATGCTTAACCCCAATCCGAAACCGTCTTGCGTGGCGGCGTTGGAAAGCCGCTCGAACGCTCCGAACACTCGCTGTTGTTCTTCCGCACTCATGCCGGTTCCGGTGTCCTCTACTACAAGGGTCAGCCTATTGCCGTCATAGCTTATGACAAGTGAAACGCTTCCGGCATTCGTGAACTTGACGGCATTGCCCAGCAGGTTGTCGCATATCTGTATGATGCGCTCCTTGTCGCCATTCAGGATAATACCCTCCGGGCACTCGATGGTAAGTTTAAGATCTTTTGCTTCTGCTTGTTGCGTAAACTCCGTTTGCAACAGCTCCGCGATGTTTTCCAAACGAAACGGACGGACATTCGCCTGTTCCTTGCCGCTGTCCAAGCGGAAGAAGTCAAGCAGGGAGTTGAGCATGTCGGTCATTCTCTTGGAGGCTTGCAGGATATTGTCCGCATAACCGCTTATCTTTTTTCTTCTTCGTTGTCCTGCATCAGGTTCCGCATATCCATGTATGGCAGTCAGTGGTGTGCGTAGCTCGTGGGTGATGGTGTGCATCGCTTTCTTGCGTGAGGCTATCAACGATTCGTTTTGTTTTACTGACTTTTGCAGTTGCCCGATTAAATCTGTTGTCTTACGTTTGTACTGCTTGATGCGGGTGGCATAGCGGTGAATGATGATGTATGAAATAATGAGCAACAGCAGCATGACACCCGTTATGATACCTACCTGCAAGAACGACTTTTCACGCATAGCGGATATTTCCGCCTCACGTTCCTGCAAGTCAGCCTGCACCTTGTGGTCCATCTGCTGGATAAGGGTTTGCAGTTGGCGGTTCAGTTCCGCATTGCGGCTGGCAAGGCTGTCGGCATATTCCGACAGACGATGGCTTTGGGCACGTTGTTGCGCTATCATATCACGGTTCAGTGTGTAGAGCATCGTGGTGGTCGTCGTCGGAGGTGCTTCCTGTTTCTTGCCGAACAACCCGAGAAAACCTTTCCTCCTCTGTTTCTTCGGCTCTTCCTGCCTGCTCGTTTGCACTATCACCGGCACCTGCTTGGCTATCCGGCGGTTGATGTCCGCCTGTTGTTCCAGAGCCTCCATGATGGCGCACAGCCGCTTTTCCTTGTCCTCCAGCAAGTGGCGCACGCTGTCTATGCGCACCGATTCGTAATGGCTCTTGAAGCGGCAAAGCATACTATCCACCGCCATCCGTTGCCGCCGGTATGCCGCCACATCCTTATCGTCCCATTCCAGCACCGACTCGCCCAAAAGAGACAACTCCACCACACCCACATACGCATCGTGTGTTTCCTTGCGGAAGCGGTTGATTTCACGGTTCTCCCGTTCCAGCAACTCCAAGTCGCGCCATTCTCCGAGCCACGTGCAGATGATGCCGCCCACCAGCAGGACTATCAACAGATAGCCTGCGGCAAGCAGCTTGCGGAAATGCTTGGTAGTGGTAACGAATTGTTCGCTCATTTGCTGTTTTTGTGGTAAATACCGTTATTTAAAATACGCATATAGGTCGTGGAACTTCGCAGGTTCATGGATGAGAATGGCGGCCATGCTGCCTATGACCGCCACCAGAATTATATATCCGAATAGAATTCTACTCCTCAATGAAACAACCATTCTTCCCTTTATTTACAATTGTTATAATTATTAAGGCATCTGACCACCGGCGATAGATGGAATTTCTGTTAGTATGGGATTTCTCGGGATTGAGTTAAAAATTCTTTGGCCACGTATGGCTTGACTTGGAGGAGCGTTTTCATTTACATCAAGCCGATAACATCTATCGTTAAATGTTATAATTCCCCAAATACCAATTGTTCCTGGGATTCTCGCCAATCCTTCAGTAGGTTTAAAAAGAACAACATTATCTATTATTCGATTTTTAACCGCCCGATTCCATGATGTTTTAATACTATTGTTAGGCGTTGGAATATGAGCAACATACCTAATGCCATTGTGCCTAAAACTGGCCATATAACACCCCGAAAAACCTGAACTTAAAGTATCTATGCCATTTGAAGCAACGACTGCTATTCTATCCGCAATATATATGACACAGGCGTAGTCTAATCTAAGAAAACGATAGTTACGGGTATATCCTTTTATTTGAAATGTCAAATTACTTTGCGTGAAAATCGGAGGGGTCAAACCTACATTATAAATATTTTGATAATGAAACCGTGCAATATTTGTCATTACTGCTTGACTGTTTGGCAATCTTAATGCTTGAATCAAATTCATATATTTACTTACTGTTACTTTCGTTTGTTATAGGCTCGATACATGATGCCATTATATCCATCAGTTTAGACAGACCTTCGGTCTGCGGCTGCTGACTGGCTGTCACATGTATCTGGTATTTTGCCGTTTGGTTGGTCATGCGGGTGTTCTCGCGGGCGGTCGTGACTTTGCCGCTGATTTCCGCATTTATAAACCAATGTTTTGCTGAAGCTTTTGCCTCTACTTCTGCGTTGGTAGTGCTTTTTACGTTTGATGTATCGGTAACCTCCATCTGGAAATCGACATCCACGCGATCTATGAGCAGGGAAGGAATAGGCACCAATCCTATAAACGGAGCCTTGACACTTTGTGACATTGTTGTCATTTTTCCATCCTGCTGTATCGGTCTTTCGACATCGAATTCCAATATACGCGCTTTATTGCCGCTTTTACCATCAAATGCAATTTTCTGGTAGAAATTCCATGCTGTCGCTGCCAATTCCTGTTGAGCTTCGGCTGCTGCAATAAGCGGTGCTGCAATCAGTTCCCGCATGGGAAGCCCCTTAAAATTGTCAGTCACGTTTGAATCTGCTTTAAGAACTGGAGAAGTTTCTCTGTTTTTAGTCTCTTCCAATGCAGCGGAAATAATCTCTTTCGCTTGCCCGCTTATATTTTCTTTCAAGTTTTCCGCATATTCTTGTTGCCCTTGGTTCTTTATTTCTTCTGCCATAACATTTGAATTTGTAAAATTGTTAGATGTTTTTTACAAAATCGTCAATAATTCGGGAAATACTCTCCGGAGTCTCCTGAACCTTAAAATTGACGCAAACCTCCATGACATCATCCGCATCCGGTTTTATGTTGCTCATCTGCATCTGGAGATTGGCTCTGTGCGGACTGGATAACAGCAAGTTGTTTTCCGGGATCTGTGATTCCACGCTTCCGACCTTCGCCTTGAACTTTATCTGCACATTATCCATTGCAAGATAATGATGGGATATCAAGGCTATAAGTGGAATATCAATAGTCTTGTCTCCAACCATGATTTTTTTCGATTGGAACGTATTTGCGTTATTTGCATTTGTTCCTTCAAAAAGTCTGGTCAGATTTTGTATCTGATGATTCTGTAATGTATCTTGTGCACAGTTTACGGCGTACTGCAAACCATTCATAATATCAGAGAATGAATTGGTTTGAACACTGTCCGGCTCATCGTCATTATTTTTCTTGTCTCTGTGAAAAAGTCCCATGTTTTTAATTTAATTACTTGATTTGTTGTCTTTAATGAGCACCAATCTTGACAATGTCCGGCTTACAGCTTCCATATTTACACTGGAGTCTATATTATTATTGACAATGCCTTGATGTCAAAACCTATATGGTGGATTCTCCGTGTGTTCCATCACGTCCTCCTTTCTTTATTGGGGTTATACTTCGGTTCTTTCCGTTGCGGGCGGAACTTTTTCCGCCCGACGTTTACTGCTTCCTCAAGGTAGGCAATGCTCCTTTAAGTTCGTAACGCCACTCTGAGCCTGCGTTCTGCAAGGCGCGGTTCATGGCATCAACGGCTTTCTGCCAGGTAACGTAAGTGCCGTCTACCTTCGTGGCTTCGGGGGCGATGCCTTCCTTATTGTAGCCGATGCCTTGTTCATGATTGTTCTTCCAATAGCCGGCGGTCACGGTGGTGTAGTTATTTCCCAAAAAGCCGCCGATATGTACTTGGCCAGTGCTACTACCCGTACTGGTTACGTTGCCCGTGGCATAGCAGGCAAGGAGGCCGATTCCTGCGTTCATTCCCACCAGACCGCCGCCAGCGATATTCTTTTTGGGGCTATTTCTAAGGTCACGTTGCCCGTGGCATAGCAAGCGGTCAGGGTGGCACTCGAATTCGTCTGACCTGCCACGCCGCCGACATCGACCGTACCCTTCACTGTGGCAGAGGAACTGCATCCGGTGATGGAACCGCCTATTTGAACACCCACCACACCGCCGACATACACCGTGCCGCTGATGTTGCCCGACACCGAGCAGTTTTCAATGGTGCCCCAGCCAGATCCTACCACGCCACCAATACTGCCGCCATATATTTGATTGCTTGTTATCTGTACGCCCTCCATCACCACGTTCTTCACCGTACCAGCTCTATTGAGATAGCCGAACAGACCCGCAAATTCGTCATTTGTCGTAAAGATCAGCCCCGTAATGGTATGGCCGCCACCATCGAAGGTGCCTTTGTATGAGTTGTCGTAGTCTGTGCCTATCGGTGTCCAGGCTTTGCCTGTGAGGTCAATGTTTTTGTCGAGGGTAATGTTTATGTCGCTCTTACCTCCGTTCACTAATTCGGCTATATTCATCAGGCCGTCAGCGGAGGTCACGGTGTAGCTGCCGTTGTCCTCTATGATATAGCCTTTGCCGTAGCGAGGGAGACGGTGTAGGTATATTCACCGCCCGCCTGCCAGTCGGTAGCATTCTTCATCTTATAAACGAAGGTCTTGCCGTTGGTGAAGGTGCAGGTGATAAAGGTCGTGCCAGCTGCCACACTTTGCGGGGCTACGATGGCGGTGTAGGTGTTGCTGCCCTTGTCATACGGGACGATTATATCCGGGTTGCCGCCTTCGGTGGAGAGGCCCGTCAGCTGCACGGATGCCAGCCCCTCGGTGTTGTCCGTCAGAACGATGGTCACTCGCGCCGTGCGGTGGGTGAAGCGGAGTGTGGGGCTACCGTAGGTCACCGTCTGTCCGTCGGCTACGATGAGGTCGCTGCCCTCAAAGTCTTTCTGGGCACTTTGGTTGGCTTTTACCTTTACCGCAGGTGGAGTTGTCTCGCCAGCGGTGTAGGGCCACCACGCTGTGACGGTGATGTCGTTGTGGTTGGTCCAGTAGTACGGGTCGGTGGAGGTCAGTGTGGCGCTGGTGGGGTCGGCGGTGGAGGGCGTCACGTCGTATGCCTTCACCGTGCCGTCCATCATAACTGCCACGCTCTGCACACCCGTCCAATTGCCGTCCGCTGGGGCACGGGTGCCGGCGGTGGCTGTCGCGGCGGGATTCAGCCCCGTGGCGGTGAAGACGATGGGTGTGCCTTCCGCCCCTTCTGGTAGGAAGCCCGCTTCGTCCTGCGTGCAGGCGGCAAGGGCGAACAGCAGGGCGATGGCTGCGGATATATGGATGGTTGTTCGTTTCATGATGCGTGTTGTTTAGGGGTTGTTATTGTTTCTTTTCAGTACGGGCAGGCCGTCTGTGCCGAGTGCCCACTGGTAGTCGTTGCCGGTGAGGGCGGGGTTCATGCCGTCGACGGCTGTCTGCCATTTCACGGTCGCGCCGTCCACCTTCGTGGCAACTACCGTTCCTCCAAAATTACGGAGTTCTCCTTGCTCGGCATTGCCTCCCCAATAACAGGAAGTTATAGTATTGTAGTTGAAACGCACTAGAGTTCCAGAGCATAATCATCTATCAATGTGCCGTCAAACCAGCAAGCGGTGATACTGCCATAATTTATTGGTTATACCACAACTATGTACAGTAAGTTTTCCCGTCACAGAGCAGGCAATGATTTGACCATTATTTCGCTCCACCATTCCAGCTGCTGATCCACTACTGCCATCCAGATTCACATCTATGAGTTGTAGGTTCTTTATCACACCACTTACATTTAATAACCCAAAAGTCCAGTACTCGCTGCTGAAAAGTTTAATCCCGTAATGCGGTGTCCCTGTCCATTAAAGACGCCGGAGTAGCCTGGCCATGTGCCTAAACGTGTCCAATTCTTACCCGTCAGGTCGATGTCGGCGGTGAGGGTGCAATTTATCGATTCGTCCTTTTGTGCGGCTTTGTTCCATGCCAGCAGGCCGTCAGCGTTATAGACCGTGTAACTGCCGTCGCTGTATAGATGTAGCCCAAATCCTCAGCCGCGCCGCTCTCGCCGCCGCCGTCAATCCAGCTACCGATGGTGCAACCCTCTAACGTCAAGCCGGTGGTGTTCACCTTGACGGTATATTTATAGCGGTTGCCAGCCTCTAATACGACGTCGTTCTGCGGGCGGAAGTAGAAGGTGCCGCCGCCGAGTTCCACCTTGACGAACGGCTTGCCTGCCGCAACGGTCTGCGGGGCGGTCAGTGCCTCGTAGGTGTTGCCGCTTGCGTTGTAAGTCTTGATGGCGGTCGGGTTGCCGTTATCAGCGGACAGGCTCACGAGGCTCACCGTGGCACCGGTAACGCTCGTGAATCCCGTGCCGGGCTTCAGTTCGATAGTCATGCGTGCCGTGCGGTGGGTAAATTCAAGAGTCGGGTTGTTAAATTCCACCTTCCGGTTCTCAGCAGAGATGAAGTCGCTTTTCTGGAAGTCAGCCAATTTGCTTTGGTCTTCTGCCACCTTCACGGCAGGCATCTGTGTGATGTCGGCATTGTCGAAGGGCCACCATGCCGATACGGTAATCGGGTCGCGGCTGGTCCAGTAGTACGGGTCGTTCTCGCGTGAAAGCGTGGCACTCTTGAAATCGGTAGAAGCCGTTACGGTGTATTCCTTTACCGCATTGCCAATCTTGAGTGCCACGGAAGTGACGCCCTGCCAGTCGCCGTCCACAGGGCACACGGGTTGATGGGGGCTGCCTGCGGCGTTGCCTCCACGGACAGTCCGGTGGCACGGATGACGACGGGGTATTCACCTTCGGGCAGACGGTTATCGCCAGCCAGTTCGTCCTGCATGCAGGCGGCGAGGGCGAACAGCAGTGCGGTGGCTGCGGGGATAAAAATTCTATGTCTCATGATTCTTCACCCTAATCAATTAATTATTAATATCTTACAGGCCAGCATTCACTTCTCCGCCGTTTACATCGTTCCACTTTGCAATGGTGGCTTCGCTGACTTCAAGGACTTTGTTGCGTACCTTGACGGTATAGGTATAGTTGTTGCCCGCCTGCAGTGCGCCATCGGGCATGGTGAGTGTGGCATGATATTCCTGACCTTTGTAATTCACAACCAACGGCAGGGATGCAACTGTCTGCGGGAAGAGGATGATCGATGACGTGAGATTGCCGTCTGCCAGATTCATGGTCAGTTCTCCGGTCTGTAGTCCGTTGTCTGCGGTGGCAATACCGTCGGCCGTGTTGAACGTACCAGTGAGTAACAATCCGTCCAGCGTGTAACGTTCAGGCTTGACCACACTGAAATTCACGCCGTCGCCCGCCTCGAAGGTAAGGGTTATCTGGCTCATGCGGTGGTGGAAGGAGTTGTCTTCACCGCCTTTGGCGGTTTTGTCGGTGAAGCTTACTACCGGGTTGTTTTTGTCTCCCGTGGCTCCTGAAGCAAAGAGGAAGTCGATGGCAGGCTGGTTCTGCTGCGCCGTGGCATCGGTCGTGGCTGTGAGAATGCCTCCCGCCACGTTGTACGGATAGTAGGCGCGGAAAGTATGGGTCTTTGCATCTTCGATATAGATAACCTTTCCTTCTGCCTCAAATTTCCCGTTTTTCAGGATGAAAGGCACGTTGCCGTACTGGGAATCGTTGCCGATGTCGGTGATGCCGATACGGTCGCCGGCAGTCCAGGTGGTTCCGCTGGCGCGGGTGGCGGGGGCGATGTTGGCGGTAAACTGGGCGGCCACGGGGTCACCGTTCAGGTTCTCGTTGTCGTTGTTGCAGGCTGCCAGTGCGAGGGCGAGCATCGCAAGTGCAAAAAATCTTGTCTTCATTATATCTGTTATTATATTAGTTAAATTCCATTTCAATAATTGCTGCACCTTAGCAAAATCAAAGCAAGCTTTGCTTCTGCGTTCGGTTTGCTAATTATTTACAAATCGGCATTTACATCATCACCTTTCACTTCTTCCCAGCCGTTGATTTCGGCTTCGTCCACTTCCATGCCTTCGGGAGTCTCAACCAGCGTTCCGCCGAGGGTCAGCGATTCGCCCTTTCCGGTGTTGAACCCCTTGAGGGCTTCCGTGATGTCGCTTTTCAGCGTCGTGGGGGTCGGGTTGCCGTCCGCATAGCGGATTTCACCCGTCAGCAGTTGTTCCGTGCCGGTCACACCCAGCAACCGCACCGTGGCTTTCCACTTGCCGGCATCGTCACCTTCGGTTATCTTGGTGAAGGGCAGCACGACGTTTGAAGCGGCTCCGTAGGTATCGGTAGCGAAATCGAGTGTTCTGGCTGCACCCGTCAGATGGGCAACAATCTCCGTGATGCGTCCGGCGGCATCACCCGTCGGTTTGACGATGAGCGTCAGTTCGCGTACCTGCTGCTTCATTGCGGCGGTCAGCGGATAGTCCTTGTCTTTCTCGATGCTCACCTGTTTCGTATAGGTGAAGAACCATCCCGGGGCATTGTTCACAAAGGCATCCGTGCCTACCCGGTTTCCCGTGGCTGCGGCAATGGTGGCGGTGGTACCATTTACCGTGATTCCTTCAGCTGGGTTCCACACCGCAAGGGTGTAGCTGCCCGGAGCAAACAGATGGTCGGGGACATGGGTGGCGGAAGTCTCCGTACCCGTATAGTCACCCATTGTAACCGTCCACGTGGCAGGTATGTCGATACCCTCACCGCGTGCCGACCAGTCGGCTGTCACCGCAATCTTCCCATAGTCGGGATGCGGCGTGTCATAAAGCGTGTCCTTCACGCAGGAAGAGAGCAGCACGGCAGCTGCCATTCCTACCATATTTATATATTGTCTTGCTTTCATACTCTATTCCTCCGTATTAGAATAACTTCCATACCAATGTCACACCGGCGTTGATGGGGCCACACCAATTTTTTGTCTCGTTGCCACAGCGCACGCGCACACCATCGATGACTTCATATTTTTCGAAATCGGCATTCAGGTAGCCCAAGCCGAGGTTGAAATCAAGATTTAATGCCTTGTTTAGTCGTAGCTGATAGCCTGTGGTGATGCCGCCACCCATCAGGTCGCCTTGCTTGCCTGTTTCGGAATCTTGTAGTTGAACTGTCCAGCCTTGAACATCGCACCCAGATGCCAGGCTTTCTTCTCACCCATGTAATAACGTATTTCCGGAGCCACTTCCCAGAGTGCATAGCGACGGTCTTTGTCACTCCAACTCCAAGAAGTCCACGAGCCGTTTACGGCAATGCCCCACGATGGGCAGATGCGCCATTCCACGCCAAGATCTGGTGTCAAGATAGCCCAGCGCAATAGGTTGGCACGCAGGGAGAGATGATAATCCGTTGTGATTTTAGTTTCCGACAGCGTGTTGGCAAGTGTATTTTGTTGAGCGGCTTTCTCGACTTCTGCCTTTTCTGCGGCAAGTCGGGCTTCTTCCGCCTTGCGCTGCTCTTCGGCAAGCCGTTCCTGCTCGGCACGCTTCTCGGTTGCTAAGCGTTCGGCTTCTGCCCTGCGTCGCGCTTCTGCTTCCGCATCCATCGCGGCTGTTTCCTTTGCGGGTACCGTTAGGCGCACGATTACAAAATCACCCCCTGTCACATGATTGTGGGTAATGAAGTTTTCTTCCTTGATTTTCGCTCGTGTAATCAGTTCTGATTTTACTCGATTGGCACGAATCTTCGCTGTGGCAAGGTTCTTGACTTCACCGCTCTGTGAATTACAGTATCCGTCAACCAGTAGCGGCAACTTGCCGTCAAGAATTGTGGTTTGTTGTTTTCGATACATTCCAACAGACGGGCAAGTTCCGTGTCATTGCCATTCCAAGGCACGTAGAACATGTCCTTCTGCGTAACGAACCGGAAGGTGTAGGTCGTGTCTGCTTTCTGCTGCGCAATGACAGGAAAAGTTAGCGTCATCAGCCACAGAAACAGGGTGAGAAAAGTGATTTTTCTGCTCATATAAACTTGAATTTATTATCTTTGTCTTCTCCAAAGGTAATAAATGCCATTCAGCGCCCAAAATATTACAAAAAAAACTTTTTTGTTGAAATACAGCGTTTTATGAAAAATTGTCGTTTGAGCACTTTTCAAATTGTCGTTTGAGCACTTTTTTGTCAAATCGGCAATTTAGCACTTTTTGGCTGTCGAATTAGCACTTTTGTCGTTTGAGCACTTTTTGAAAATGGGTTTCTGAGACCTCTTTCAATGTTTTTTAGTATACAAATTATTCCCGATTTGCTTTTTTCCATTTGGCAGGCGTACATCCTTCCTTCTCGTCTCTGAAAATGATTTGATAAAGTTACTGCGGGAAAGAAAACCGGAAGACTCAGCCAGCTTCTGTATATTGATTTCCGGATGCTCCTTCAGTATGTTTTTCGCATACTCCAACCGGAGACCGGTTATCCATTCGCGGAATGTCATTTTATACGTAGTCTTGATATAAGCGGAAAGATAGGTACGGTTCGTATGAAGTATTTCGGACAGTTCTTTTATGGTAAGTCCCTGCTGGACATAGCCGTCTGTCTTTATCCAGTTGTCCACTTTCTCTATAATTTCTGTATAGGACACTGGAACTTCTTTCTCAGAAACTATTTTAGGTTCTGTTTCTGTATCTGTCAGAAGTTCTTCTTCAGACTGTATATCTTGCTCAAAAGCATTTTCCACCTGTTCATAGAACAGCAGGTAGTTCTGATAGCTGTAGAAAAGATAGCTGTAGAACGGGTATTGACGACAAAATCCAGATAAAAACATATTCGTCTGGCAGAAATGTCAGCAATCCGCATCCGACACCGAAGATAACAGCCCAATAAGTGAATATGGAAAGCCATTCGATATATGTACCTATATCATCCGCCTGAGTTTCATTGAAAATCCGAATGGCTCTACGGTATGCAATTATGACTCTGCGAGCTAAAACGATTCCAAAAACGACTAACCATACAGCTAAAGCAAATAAAGAGAATTTTTGCATGATTCCGCTTGGCAACAGGAACAACACAACTCCGGAAAGAGTTGAAAATATAATCCATAAAATGATATGTGTCCACACACGCCGTTTGGTAATGTAAAAACGATCAAGCAACATTATCAATGCCGAACTGAACAGAGAATAGCACAGGAAGTATGTGGACATGTTCATCAATATGGCAGAATCCGCATTTTTGAATCGGATACCAAAGAAGAAATGTACCGAATAGTTTGCCGAAAGCAGCAGCATAGCTTATACCCATAATCTGTCGGGAGCGGAGATAATTCTTGAAAATTTTCTTTTCAGGAGTCTTTGCAAACAAAAAATAAAAGCCGAAGAATAACATCAACGGCAGTGCGGTATAAAGTGAAAAACTGTATATAGATGGCTCCATTGTTATGCTTATTTGATTTTGATACAAAGATACGTCTTTTTCTTCACAAATAGACACATAATCTATGATTTAACGTTATAGATTCGGTCATATTAGATTGAAAAATTATTAGAATTAAAGCCAGTGGTGAAAAATTCAACCACTGGCTTTTTCTGTCAAGACTTCGATATTAAAGTTTTACACCTTTGATTCCGATAAACCGGGTCTCCCTATAATTAAATGACTGCGTACAAAGTCCACGTGCGGGCTTTCCGGCTGTTGTTCCGTCTGTTTTTTCTCGTTGCCTTGCCGGTTCTCTTTCCGTGTTTTCCTGCTCCGGAGCCAGCTCAAGCTGTATCTTGCGGTCCAGTGCGGCGAGTTTCGGACTTAAGCTGTTTCAGCTCGTCCTCCTTCTTCCACACCTTGCCCGCTATCTCCTGCAACTGCGGAATCTCCTTTTCCAGCACTTCGTTCTTAGACTTGTACTGGTCGATGATGGTCGGAATCCTCTCCAATGCGTTCAGAAAGTTTCGTGCGGCAGCAATCGGGTCTGCCATCGCCAGATGCCCGTTGTTGTAGGTGTACTTGTAGTTACCCTCCACCACGAAGCGGTTGTCAGTGAACTCCAGACCTTCTTTGAGTGTCCTCTCGCTGACCACCTTTATCGGAAAGCCGTAAAGTTCCCCGACAGCCTTGTACAGTCCACCAGTCGTGGCGTTCTTGGCGATTTCCTGCAAACGCTTACCGATGACCTTCTCATCCGTTGAATCCACGCCGTCCACCTTGACAAGATTAAGGCGGCTGCCTTCCCTATCAGTCTGCACAACGGAAAGAAAACGGTTCCAGTCTTCCGTCATGGCTTCGATGAAAGCCGTGTTGTTGCGCAGTTCTCCCGTCTTGGATTCCAGCTTGAACTCCGAATCGCGCTTGCCCTTGTTGACCGACTTGCGTTCCCCTTCGAGCGAGGCGATACGCTTCTCTAATTTCGCCTTATCCAAAAGGTCGGTATTGCCGGAGAGCAACGCCATATACTCCGAGAAGTTCATGCCCGATTTTTCGTCCATTGCCCCCTCGTCGATGGTACGCGCTCCCAACGCCCCACTTTTGAGCTGCGAGATGAACGTCTGCTTGCAGTGCAGCAGGTTGAACTTGTAGCTGTCCAGCGACTTCTCCACGGCATAGATGATGACATCCACGTTGTTCCCGGCAAAATGCTTGGCAATCTCGTTGCCCGCCCTGACTCCCCGTCCGTCACGCTGTTGCAGGTCGGACGGTCGCCACGGTGTATCAAGGTGATGGATGGCGACGCATCTTTTCTGCGCATTCACGCCCGTTCCGAGCATACTTGTGGAGCCGAACAGCACTCGCACTGTCCCTGCGTTCATGGCATCTATCACCGCCTTACGAGCCTTATCCGTCTTACACTCCTGAATGAAGCGCACCTCACTTGCCGGTATGCCGTAATCCTCCACCAACTTGCGTTTTATCTCGCTGTACACGTTCCATCCTTCCCCCGGCTGGTATGTCCCCAAGTCGGAGAACACGAACTGCGTACCCTTGTGCGCCTCGTACTTGTGGTAATACTCTGCAATCATCTTGGCACAATGGCTTGCCTTGTTGTCGGGATGGTCCTCGTAGTTCGGGTCTATCATGCGCATATCAAGAGCCATCTTTCTCGCGTAGTCGGTGGCGATGAGCATCTTCGCCTTTTCCTCCGTTTCCGACAGGGGTAACCTGCCAAGCAGAGTGGCATCGCCGGTTTTGGCAAACTGCATCAGCTTCTGTATGAAGTCCTCCTGCTCCGGTGTGGGCGGTATGTGGTGCAGTATCTCATTCTTGTTTGGTCTGTCCACACCTACATCCTCCGCCGTGCGGTAGTCGGTAATCTCGTTGTAGAAGGCGGCAAGCTCCGGCACCTTGATGAAATAGCGAAAACGCTCCTTCTGAACGATATTGTTCGTTACGTTGAACTCAAAATCGGTCGTCTTTTTGGCGAAGATGGCAGCCCAAGCATCGAAACAGCGGATGTCCTGCCGTTCCAGTTCGTTGGGGCGCAGGTATTTGAAGAGCAGGTACAGTTCCGTCAGACTGTTGGAAATGGTCGTGCCCGAAAGGAACGTAGCCCCCAAGTCCTTGCCCGTGCGTTCCTGTATGGTACGGATGGCAAAGAGCATATTCAGGGCCTTCTGGCTTCCTTCCGAGTTTCCCAATCCCGCCACACGGTCATGACGGGTGTTGAAAGTCAAGTTCTTGAACTGGTGACTCTCGTCAATGAAGATGTGGTCGATGCCCATCTGCTTGAAGTCCACCACATCATCCGTGCGGGACTTGATGGCGTGTTCCACCTTCTCCAGCTTCGCCACAAGGTTGTGCTTGCGCTTCTCCAGCCCTTTCAGCATCGCCCGCGACACGTTCTTGCCCTGCTGTCGCAAGACTTCGAGATTTTCCTCCACCGTGTCAAGCTCCGCCTGCAGGATGCGCTGCTGCAACTCCGGCGACTGCGGTATCTTCCCGAACTGGTCGTGCGACATGATGACGCAATCATAGTCGTTGTTCTTGATGTTGTTGAAGAAACGCACACGGTTGGCGGTCGAAAAGTCCTTTTCAGAAGCGTAGAGGATGCGGGCGTTAGGATAGGCCGCCTGATAGGTGGCGGCAATCTCCGCCACATTCGCTTTCAGCCCGATAATCATCGGCTTGTGCGCCAAGTTCAGACGCTTCATCTCATGTGCCGCTATGCACATTATCAGCGTCTTGCCGGTTCCACAGGCTAAGCGCAAAGCGCCTTGCCGTCCTTTCGGACGGTAGGTTTCTAAACGCTCGCCACCGAACCGTACGTACACGTCTCCATGTATACGGCTCTCCATGGTTATTTTCAGTCTATTTCTTTTCATGAATCTTACGATAACAATTTTCACATACTGCTATTGTTTTTCTCTGTCTGGCAATCATGAAGCGTTCCCACTCCTGTTTGCCTTTCAGGTCTTTTAGCTTGCGGACATGCACCATTCTAAGGTTGTCCTCCGCTCCGCAATATTCACATTCACGGGCTTTCAACCGAGCCATAAGGCTGGTACTTTCAGTCCCGCGATAACTGGGCATGATATGCGCATTGTCAATACGCGCGTCTTTTCTCTGCTTGAACCCTCCATGATAAATAGTACGTTCCAACATTTCGCCCTTGTTGTTTTCATACCTTACTGTAAAGACTTTATTCCGGCAATATTTACGGATTATTTTCCTTACGGTTGATTCATACTTGGATGATAATGTTTTATACATACTCTCTTTCATGTAGTAATAGAAACTATTGAGAATGTTGACATTGTTTGCAATACAGTAGTAGTTATAGATTCCCCGAATTTCCGAATTGTATCCATCGGGTTGAGTATTTCAAGGTCATCATTACTACGGAGATACGGGCGTGAGGTCGATTCCCATGCTTCCTTGCCATTCTTGATTATTATGCGCATCGCATTATAGTCAAGCAGTTTCTTTCTCATAACCTCATAAGGCAGGAGAAGAACCACTTTATGGTCAAGTGAGCGTATGGGGATTCCTCTGAAATCCTTTCTCGTCTTGTCCGTACTGCGGACTGTAACATCAAAGCCGAGAAATTTGGCTGCGTCGTGTGAGTTGGTGATTAACGTCTTTTCATCCGAAAGTTCGAGTTTCAACGTATCTTGCAGAAAGGTCTTAATGTCCCCCTTTGCTTTTACACAGTCCTCTTTACTTCCGATTACGCAAATCAGAAAATCATCGGCATAGCGTACATACCTCATGCGTTTGAAGTTTTCGTCCATGTCAAGAGTTGCAGGAAGTTGTTGCATCTCACGGTGGAGAATCGCTATCTCCCTGCGCAATGCTTCTTTCTTCTGCTCGTGTCGTCTGTTTCATTCTTCAGTTTCTTTACACGTTTGTCCTTACGATTTGCAACCCTTTTATATTCGGGGTTGCGTACACGTGCTTTACCTTTATTGAAGACGTTTATGTAGTTCCGCATAAATTTATCGAGTTTGTCAAGATAAATATTCGCCAAAATCGGACTTATTATGCCTCCCTGCGGTGTTCCGATATAGGAATTTTTGTACTCCCATTGTTCCATGTAGCCTGCTTTGAGGAATTTACGTATCAGTCGCAGGAAACGCTCGTCATTGATTCTTTCAGCAAGGATTCCGATTAAAACATCATGGTTGATGTTGTCAAAGAAACCCTTGATGTCTCCCTCGATGAACCAACGTGCTCCCGTACCTCCCTTTTGTAAGGAAGCCATAGCCGTATGACAGCCACGGTGTGGTCTGAATCCATGCGAGCAGTCTTCAAAATGACCTTCGTAGATGGATTCAAGAATCATCCTTACAACTTCCTGTACAAGTTTGTCCTTAAAGGCTGGTATGCCTAAAGGACGTTGCTTGCCATTCTTTTTGGGAATGTAAATTCTCCGTGCAGGGCACGGACGGTAGCTTTCGTCTTTCAACTGTCCAATGATAGAGTGAATGTGCTTTATGCTCATTCCGTCTATGGTCTGCCGTCTGTGCCTTTCGTATAGTTGCCCGCATTCTGCGACAACTTTTTTGATAGGCAAGTGCGTACAGATTTTCATTGAACAGCAGTCGGTAAAGCCGTTCAAACTTGTAATTAGGGTCTTGGCTGTGCCCAGCCAGACTGTTTAATACATTTGCTGAATCTCTCATAATGTCTCACACATCATTCGTTAAACATATTAAATAATAACTCACTGTCTCCCTTCGCCATGTACAAGGCTTTCCCTTGCTCGGACTACTACGGAGACTCTGTTGTCATATAGGATATTCAGGGGGGCAAACCCCATAGCCTTTCGGCATTCCTACTTAGACAATCCCCATTTAGACATATAGTAACATAGCTCAATAGATTGTCGGATGCGATTTTCGTCCTTTTCCGCTTATTGCGGCTGTTCTGCAATCGGTTTTCGGCTCTCGTACTTGAGGTAGGAAAGTAGAAGTATTGCAGCCCGACGTTTGTAACTATCTTCCGTCGGGGTTTACCAACTAACAACTCGGACTGTCGTTCAAACAGTATAGTCTTCACCCTCATATCTATCATTTCATTTAGACATTCAGTAGCAGCATGATAGTTAGCTGACTTATGCCGTTTCCAACATGCGACACTCCCCACCGCCTTTCGGCTAAGTGGATAAGTTGGCTAATGACCGGCGTTGAAAACCCTTGCCGGATAGGTTGCTAAGCCTACATTTACTATATGCCCTTATGGGCGCAGCACCTCGTGGTCGCAGATCCCGCCGCCGTTCTGTTTCAGCATCCAGACGCAATCCTTCTGCGACGGGTAAACGCTCTTGATTCCCCGGCTTGCCAGCCCTTTCAGGTTGAGGTCGGGGAAGGTCTGGTGCGAGCCGTCATACTTCGGACGCACGTAGCAGTTGAACTTGCGGTTGTACATCGTCGTCAGCCGCTCCTTGAACTGCGGCGACTGTTCTTCCAACCATTCGGAGAACCCGTTACGGATTTCGTCTATCTTCGCGTTGGCGAGCTGTATGCCCTCGCTGTCGCGTACCTTGATGTCGTTGCCGTTCTCGTCCTTGCCGATACTTTTCATCATGTCGGGGCAGGTGTTGTGCAGGGCGTGCTTCAACAGGTGCATACCGTCATAGTTCCGGTAATAGCCCTTTACTAAAAACTCGTCCGTGATCTTCATGGTGCGGTAGCCGCACGCCACGGAAAACTCGTCCATGCTTGCGGAGTAGGCTATTTTCACGTCCGTGTCGAAAAGGTGGCTCATGTAGGCGGCATACACACCCGTGGGAATCCAGCGTTCCCCGAAATTGAAGTCGAGGTCTTCAAAGGCGATGCGCTGCGGTTCGGCCTCCTTCAATGCCTCACGCCTGTTTCACCTCCGGCATCCGCTCACTTTCGGGATTGTCCTCCATCCAGCCCTCTATGCGTTCCGCCTTCTCTATCACGTTCCCCGCGATGAAGCGGTCTTTGATTTCGTAACCGGTTACGAGCGGGTTGTAGAAGATGCGCCCCTTGAGGGCACCAAGCAGTTCCTCTTCCGTAGTGTCGGTTATCTCCCGCATATAGCCGAGATTGACCGTGCCGAACTTGTTGAGCGATGCGGACAAGGCTTCTTCGGGAGAGCCTGCATTGACACGGCTCTCCACCGAGAAGGAAACGGGACGCTCGAAGATGTCCGCCTTGACAAACTTTCCGTTCTCTGCCCGTTCCAGCGAAAGGATGTCGCGCCCTCCGGCATCCATCATCACCAGTTTCACGTTCTGCCTGGCGTTGAGGTTACCGTAACGCATGACAAACTCATCGTAGTAGGTGTTGAGATACCCGCGCTGCGGTTTGTGTTCCGTATGGTTCTCCGTCTCGTGGGCTATACAGACGTTCGTAAGCGTCACGGAGCGATATATACAGCATCGCTTTCTCTTTTTGATAGCCACGGAGGTCGAGCGGTTGGAAGGTCGCACCGTAAGGCGTGAGGTCTTTCAGGTAACCGAGATTGCGTGAAGCATCCAGCACCATCGAGCCGTCACGGTGGTGTGGCTCCAGCAGGCCGTTGAACGGACGGGGAGAAAGGTCCATGACTTCCTCCTTCGGCTTTTCCGTTTCAAGTTCCGGGAACAGGGAAGTGGCAACCGTTTCGGAAGTAGGCACAACTTCTGCCAGTGTTTCAGGTTGCTTTATTTCTTCCGTTTGTTCCGGCTTTTTATCCATATTGTCCGAAGAAGGCGCAAAAGCAGGGTTCAACGTGTCTTTGATACCCATCTTTTTCAGTTGTTCCTGCCTGTGCCGTTCTGCCTCAAGCCGTAGGGCCTTGCGCCGTTCCGCTGTCAGGCTCATCATTGTCTCATAGAAGCCGTTGATGGGAGGATTGGTTTCCCAATCCAGAGTGGCGTAAATGTCGTCCGGGTCGTTTGGCTTTTCGGCATTTTCCGGCTTTTCTTCCTTATTACCGTTTACCGGCTTGGCGGCTTCAACGGGTGGAGTAACTTTGACTTGCGGTTTAGGCGTGGACGGCATAGGCTTCGGCTTGCTTTCCTTTTTCGCTGCCTTTTTCTTTTTTACCGGTTCCTCTATGGGCATACCCCAAAGGTCGAGCAGGGTAAGCTGTACGGCTGACGAATGATTGGGTTGGCGCGGCTCAATCTCCGGCTTTTCCTCTATGGGCTGTGCCTGCGGCTTCTCCACTCCCTTGACAGGCTCAATTACAGAAACGGGGGCTATTACAGAAGGTGATACCTTTTCTGTTTTCGGAGCAGGTTGCACTTCCGCAGCCGTGCTTTCCTCCTTTGTCGGATGCAGCCTGTGTCTCTCATACAGTTTCCTGTCAAGTTGTTGCAGTTCTATTTTCAGATGCTCCCGCAAGTCTTCCGCCAGTTGTGCGATGTCCCCACGGTGCAGGAGTTTATAGGCTGGTTTCCCGTATGGGTCGGTACTTCTGATTAAATCCGTGTGTGAAAGCGAGCCGATGCTCCATACATACCCATTTACGGAAGTGCCGATAGGGGTCTGTTCGGTCTGCACGAAGAGTTTTTCGTTGTAATACAGTTCACCGTTCTTTCCGCTGTTCTTTTGCAGGATAATCAGGTCGCTGCCCACCTCCGTGCCCGCGTTGTCCGTGAAGAGGTTGTTCGGCAGGCGGGCGACGCCCACTAGATTGGCATGGTTCATCATATACTCGCGTATGGGCGCGTTGGTCGGGGCATCCAGTACCCCCTGCGAGGTGATGAACGCCACGATTCCGCCTTCACGCACCGCGTCAAGGCTTTTCAGGAAAAAGTAATTGTGTATCGTCCGTGCCGCCGAGTGCCTTGCAGGATCCTTGCTGCCCGAAAAATCCGGGTCGAACACCGCTACATCACCAAAACGGTATATTGGAGACAGCCAGATCAAAATGGTTCATGAACGGCTTTTCTATCTTCTCGAAGCCCTGTACCCTTACTTTCTGTCCGGGATGCAGGTGCTTCAGTATCTTGCCCGTCATCAGGTCTTTCTCAAAAGCCATGATGTCCGCGTCCGGTCTGTTCTCCAGCACGGAGTCCACGAATGCGCCTACACCTGCCGACGGCTCCAGCACCCGGTCGGGACGGATTCCATGTTCATGCAGCACGTCCGCGATGGTTCCGGTTATCTCCGGCGGGGTATAGAAGGCTGTCAGCACGGACTGCTTCATGGCATCCACGTACCGCTTGTACTCCGTTTCGTCCTTTTGTGTTCTCGCGCACCAGTTTGTGCAGCTCCACGGTAGGGGCAAACAGTTCGAGGTCGGATTTCGCCCAATGGACGGCATCCGTCAGTTCCTTGGCGGGGTTCAGTATGCACTTCAGCCCTCCGAACCCGCAGTAACGCTCCAGCAGCAGCCTTTCGCGTGCGGTGGGGGTGCGCTGTTCCCTGTCAAGGACGAACGCCGTCCTTATCGCCTCGATGTTGTCCCGCAGCCTCTGTTTGCGGTTAAACGCCATACTCTTCGATATAGAGGACGACGGCTCCCGTCAGCTCCGTGTAGAGCAGGTCATATTCGGGCGACAGGGCGAAGTCGTCGTCCGAAAGGTCGTAAATGGAGAATACGTTTCCGACAAGCGGCAGCAGCAGCTTCTGGGTAAAGGCTTCACATTTTTCTCCCGGTACTTCACCCGCAAATTCGTTCTCCACGACTTCGCGCAGGATGGCGTGCTTGGAGTAGCGAAGGCCCTCCGTCAGCACCTTCATCGCCAGTTCCTGCGCCCCGTCGACAGGATAGCCTTCGAGCCTTGCCCGTTCATACGCTTCGGCGGCACGGTCGGCTCTTTCTCGGATGAAGGTTTCATCGGTCGCCTGTTCAAACTTGTTCGTGGTGAGGTAGTCCAGCAGGTACAGACCGTAATAGGAAAAGTCGGTCCGCCCCTCGTTTTTCTTCTTGTTGTTCATTACTTTGGAATTTAGTGGATAGATAATGATGACAGGGATAATCGTTGGAAAAGGAGAAGAAAAAGGCACCCGGTATCCCTCCGAGTGCCACCACTAAATCCAAAGCATGAGTGTAATCCGGTATCGAAGAACAATTCATTACTCTGAACCAGTGGCAAAGTTAGAGATTATTTTCTTCTTTTCGCAGAGGTCGCTTTACTTTTCCTTTCAGGGAACACGAAAACCGTGTTATAATCCCCGTCAAAGGCGACTACGGCATCGAAGCTCTTGCCCTGCTTGCTCTTGAAGCCTTTGAGCAGCTTCGTGTGTCCGTCGGTGAGCAGGTCTTTGATTTCATCGTCGGAGAGGGTACGGTTTGCCTTCAGGCGGAACACGGGAAGTCCGCACTCCGCGTTGTCGCAGCGGACGACCTTGCCGTAAAACTGCATCGTCCCCGCTCGCACTTGGGACACACTTGCAGCCGGAATCCCTGCGGGCGAACAGCTTGTTGTCGCACGACAGCAGTTCGGAAGTAATCTCCCGTGTATATGCCTCAATCTCCTTGCGGAAGTCATCGGCGGGCAGTTCCCCGCGCTCGATGCGTGCCAGTTCCTTTTCCCATTCTCCCGTCATGGCGACATCGGCGATGCGCATCGCCTTCACGACCGAGTAGAGGGCAAGCCCTTTTTCGGTGGGGACAAGCGACTTCTTGCAGCGTTCCATATAGCCGCGCTTGAAAAGCGTTTCGATGATGGACGCACGGGTGGCGGGCGTGCCGATGCCGCAATCCTTCATAGCCTGCCGCAATGCGTCGTCCTCTATCTCCTTGCCAGCCGTTTCCATCGCGGACAGCAGGGTGGCTTCGGTATGCAGCGGCTTGGGTTTGGTCTTTCCCTCCGTGATGGAGGCGGCTTTCAGTGCCAGCGTGTCGCCTTCCTGCCAACAGGGAATGGCGGCGGTTTCCTCTTGGCTGTTGTTCTCTTCTCCATTCTCCCTTGCCATAGACGGCACGCCACCCGGCTTGCCTGATGATGCTGCCTTTTGCCACGAACTCCACTCCGGCACACTCTGCCGTGACGGTGGCAGTGTCCTTGACGCATTTTTCGGAGAAAGCCTCAAGCATGCGCCCGGCTATCATGTGATAGACGGTGCTGTCCTCTTTGGAGAGGAACAGCGGCTTCTCGCCCGTGACGAGCAGGGCATGGTGGTCTGTCACCTTGCCGCCGTCCAGGCTGCGGCGTGTCGGCACGGCTTTCGGCTGCAACTTGCCCTTCCATTCGGGCAGGCTGCCGATGAAGGCAAGCAGCTTGGGGATTTCCGCGAACACGTCTTCGGGAATGTAGCGGCTTCCGGTTCGCGGATAGGTGATGAGCTTCTTCTCGTAGAGCTTCTGCGCGATTTCAAGCGTCTGCTCCGCCGTGAAGCCGTGCTTGGCGTTGGCTTCCTTCTGGAGCGTGGTCAGGTCGTACAGGAGCGGAGTGTCCTCCGTCTTCTCCTTTGCGTTCGGCTTTCGTGACGGTGGCTGTGCCTGCCGACTTCACCTTATTATACAGTTCCGTCGCGGACTCTTTCTCTTTCCATTTTTCGGAAGAGGAAAACTTCACCGTTCCTTCATCGCAGCCGTCCGTTGCGATATGGAGCTGCCAGAAGGCTTCGGGCGTGAAGCGGCGGTTCTTCCAGTAGCGTGCGCACACCATCGCCAACGTGGGTGTCTGCACCCGCCCGACGGAGTATGTGCCGTGTCCGGCGGCGATGGAGAGTGCCTGCGTGCCGTTGATGCCCACGAGCCAGTCGGATTCGCTCCGCGCTTTGGCGGCGAGATAGAGGTTGTCATATTTGTTCCCCGCTTCGAGGTTGCGCAGTCCCTCGCGGATAGCCTTGTCGGTAAGCGAGCTTATCCAAAGGCGCACAAAGGGGGTGGTGCATCCGATGTAATGGTAGAGGTAGCGGAAGATAAGTTCACCCTCGCGCCCGGCATCGGTCGCCACGATGATTTGCTCACTGTCATTGAACAGGCGGGTTATGGTTTTTATTTGTGCCACTACGCCGCCGTCGGGCTTGTAGCCCTTCTCCGTCTTGACCTGACGGGGGATGAGCGTGAAGGATTCGGGGATGACGGGCAGGTTGTCACGGACAAAGCCGCGTATGCCGTAACCGTCGGGCATGGCAAGCTGGACGAGGTGCCCGAATGCCCATGTCACGGCGTAGCCACTTCCCTCGAAATATCCTTCCTCTCTCTTTGTCGCGCCCACGATGCGGGCGATTTCACGTGCCACGGATGGCTTTTCTGCAATGATTGTCTTCATGCTGATTACTTTTTTTTATGAATTGTTACTTTGGATTTAGTGGCGGACACGGGATGTTACATCTTCATGCCCTTGTTGTTTTTCTTCTGAGATTTCTCCTGCAGCTTTTGCTGTTTGTCGTCCTTCGGGGCGGTCTGTCCCTTCCGCAACGGCTCCTTCAGGTTCTTGGTAGCCTCGTTGGTCTTGCCCTCGCTGTTCACCGCCACCTGCGTGCGGCTCTCGTTGGAAGGCGCGATCTTCTGCGCGTTGTCGGGGTTGGTGTCGTAGCGGTACGGGCGTCCCTTCTCCGGGTTGAACCTGATGTACATCGTGGCGTGGAAGCCCTGCTTGTCGGTCACGTTCTCCAGTTTCACGGCTTTGCCAGCCACGTAGTCGGCTTTCTGCTGCTCGGTGAAGTCCACGCCGCTCCATTTGCTGATGGGGCGGATGCTGCCGTCGGCGTTCGTCCACGTGTTGCGGCGTTGCTCCTTGTTCGTGTTGGCTGTATTTTCCGTACCCTGCGCCTGTCCCTGTGCGGGGTTGTTCTTGGCTTCCTGTGCTTGTGCGGCACGTGGCGACCTGCCGGTTCCCGGCACGAACTCCACGCCGCGCTGCTCCACGTTCACTTGCAGGGTGGTGACGAACTTCCTGCCGTCCTTGCGTTCGATGAGTTTGTCGCGCACAGGCAGCCGGCACGCAGCATGTCCTGCTCCTGCTTGGTGATTTCCGTCTTGCCGATGCGCTCCGGTATGCGTACCTTGTTTGCAGGAATGTCCGTGATTTCATTCGTCTTGCGGTCTATGCTGATGAACGAGGGGATGATTTCACCCGTTTCTTTGTCCACGATGTCCACGACCCTGCCGAGGTTGCCCGTTTCGCGCAGGTTCTTCCGGTCGTCGTCGGAGAACTTGTGTTCCTTGTACTCGTCGAGTTTCTGCTCCTTGCGGATGAAGTGCGGCACAAGGCTGACGTTGCCCTCGCCGTCCTTCTTGAAGGAGAGGCGGGCATCCAGCTCGAAAGCTTCTCCGCCGAAATTGGGCGACACCCTCACCAAGTCGGACTTGCCGTAGTTGAGCATCTTGTTCAGATCACCGGACTTTTCAAGGTCGTCACGTTTCACGCCCCATTTCTCTTCCAGCTCCTTCCAGTTGATCTTGCTCTCGTCGATGGGTTGGTAGCCCCGGTTGCTCTGCGCCTGCTGCGGGCTTTCCTGATTCTGTTCGTTTTTCTGTTCCATTTCTTCCTGTTTTTTAGGTTCGTCATCTTGTTTCTGTTCCGGTTGTTCCTGCTTTTCGGCGGACTGCTCCTCCTGTACTTTCTTTTCGTAGCCGGAGGTGTCCACCTTGTGGGGCGCAAGCATCTCCTTGTTGCCCTCGGGGTCTTTCAGCAAGTCCTTGATAACTTCCAGCAGCTTGTCGGCTTGGTCCGCCGCGACACGGTAGAAACCGAAGCGGCTGGGCTCCTTGCACTGCCGGAAGAAGTTCTTGAAGAAGTTGTCCAGCACGTCCCCGTGCCTGTCGAATTGCAGGAAACTCTGCGCGTTCTCCGCCTTTGCGGGGGGTACGCTTGGGTGAGCCGTCGGCGTTAAGCCCGGCTACCACACTGATCTCGCCCGTCTTCTCGTCGCGGACTATCAGCACGTCTTTTTCTGTTGTTTTCTTTGCCATTTGAAAAATGTTTTAATGGGTTATTTGTTAAAGAAATTATGGATACGCGCCTTGTAGAAGGCTATATCTTCCTTTGCGGAAATTCTTTACGTGTTCGGAGAGGAATGTCAGTACGTCCTCCTCGCTGTAATAGGTCTTTTTGCCGAGCGTCTTGTACGGCAATGCACCGATGCTGCGGTAGCGCTGCAGGGTACGCTTGCTTATCTGGAGCAGCATGCAGAGGTCTTGGTTGTCGAACATCCTGATACTTTCCATCGGGTTCGGGGCTTTGCCGGACGGTCGCAGGGAGAGCAACAGCTCGTCCTGACGGTCGAGCCGTTCCATCAGCTTCTGCATCCAGTCCTCAAAATTGTTTCGTGTAAGCAGTTCCATATCTTATGTCCTCCTTCCTTTGGGTTTGCCGCCGCCCGTGCGCAGCGTGTGGTTGCGTTTCAGTTCCGTCAGTGTCGCTGCATCTTCTGCCACGGTGCAGTCTGCGAGCAGGCGGTCTATTTCCGACCGGCGGTAGCGGCATTTGCCGCGCAGCACGATATAGCCGATGCGCTGTTCGCTGCGCATACGTTGGAGGGTACGGGTACTCACGTTCAGCAGGTGCGCCGCCTCGCGGGTGGTGAGCAGCATGTCGGAAGACTCTCCCTTCCTCTCACCGGAAACGGCACGCACATAGACCGCTATCTCGGCTATCTGTTCCGTCAGGGCGGTGAAGGCGGAACTTTCAATCGTTATCACTTTCATATTTTATCCTTTCTTTTGTTTCTCTGCGGCAAAATTCGGCAATAAACAAAAGGGGCTTTAACAACTCATTACGTGACTCACGTAAGATTTTCTTGAAAGTGACTCCGTAACCCGGACAACCGGCGCAACAAGCTGCCGTATAGCGGAAAACGGCACGCATTCAAGGCGGCTGTGTTACCTTTGCGGTAAATCATTAAATGTTTTGGTATATGGAAATCGTATCTATCGAGAAAAAGACCTTCGAGATGATGCTGGCGTCATTCAACGCCCTCTCGGAGAAAGTCGCCGCCCTCAGGCGCAAAAGCGACGGCGGGCGGCTGGAAAGGTGGCTCACGGGCGAGGAGGTCTGCGGGCAGTTGAGAATCAGCCCGCGCACGTTGCAGTCATTGCGTGACAGGCGGCTTATCGGCTACTCGCAGATAAACCGCAGGTTCTATTACAGGCCGGAGGAGGTCAGGCGGCTGATTCCGCTTATCGGCACGATCTATCCCGATGGAAAATGACTCTGTTTTTATTAACCACTTAATCCGATGTTATGATGAACGAGAACAACGAGGTTTTCTCAATGGAGGACGAGCCGGTTGCCACCGCGATACAGAATATGCTCAAAGGCTCCAAATGGCTCTCCGCATTTTTGGAAAGTTACCGTCCGCCACTGGACGGGGAACATTACCTGACGGACAAGGAGGTGGCGGAAATGCTCCGGGTAAGCCGCCGCACCTTGCAGGAGTATCGCAACAACAGGATGCTGCCCTTTATCCTTCTGGCAGGTAAGGTGCTTTATCCCGAATCGGGACTGCGTGAACTGTTGGAGGCGAATTACCTCAAGCCGCAGGAATAAGGCGGTTGCATGAAAAAAAGGAAACGGACGGCACCCGATGGCGTTGTCCGTTTCCTTTTTCGTTGTCTGTATGCGTGTTCAGCAATATCCGGTTTTCCCGTTCTGTATGAACATCACGTATGCCTGCCTCTTTTCCTTTGAGAGTGCCTTTTCCACCAGCCACATGCGGAACACGTGTGTATAGTAGGTATTCAGCCGGAAGGCTACTGGAATGATGATTTCAAGCGAGTAAACATCCGCGTACAGGCCGTTTTCAAGCTGTATGTAGCGGCATACCTCGTAGTCGTTCAGCACGTCCGACTTGCGGACGGCTTTGATGGCGGCGTTCACTGCCGGGACGGTGGCATGGAACTCTTCGGCGATTTCCCCGGCGGTCATCCATACCTCGTTACCGGTTACGCTGACCGTCTTGTCCTCTATAATGATTATGTCACGTTTCATGGCGTCTCTGTTTTAGATGGTACATCCTGCAAATTCCTCGATTTGGTTCAATCTTGCGGCAAGGTTCTCCATGTCTTGGTTGAGCTTCTCTTTGGTTATCTTCGCGTATATCTGCGTTGTCTTTATACTCTTGTGTCCCAGCATGGAACTGACTGTTTCGATGGGTACACCGTTGGAGAGGAACACCGTCGTGGCTGCCGTATGGCGGCTCTGATGCCACGTGATATGCTTGGTGATGCCGCAACGCTTGGCGACGGCACGGATTCCGGCAAGGCACGTGTTGTAGTGGGGAACAGGGAAAATCCTGCCGTTTTCGCACAGCCCGCGGTATTTGTCGATGATTTGTTTCGCAATGTCAAGCAGGCGGATGTTAGACACCACGCCCGTCTTCTGGCGGTTGATGTTTATCCACTCGTGTTCATCGAAGTAGGTGCGGATGTTCTCTTCCGTCAAATTGCGCATATCGGCGAATGACAAGCCCGTGAAGGCGCAGAACAGGTAGAGGTCGCGGTATAGTTCCTGTTTGGCGTTCTTCAGTTTACCTTCCATCAGCAGGCGGATTTCGTCTTTGGTCAGGAAACTGCGTGTCGTTTCCTCCTTCTTGATTTCATACTCCCTGAACGGGTCGCGTGTGAGCCATTCGTTGTTGATGGCGATAAACACCATCGTCCGAAGTGGGCATACATACAGCCACACGGTATTGGTGCAGCAGTGTTTGTCCGTGCGCAGAAACATCTCGAAGTCGGAAATGAAAGCGGGGGTAAGCTCTTTCAACGCGATGTCCTTCACGTGGTAACGGATGTTGAGAAACTCTTGCAGGTGCTTGTAAACGGTCTTGTACTTCAAAAGCGTGCCTTTGGCTTTCATGCCTGCTTCCACCTGCTTGGCATAGTCCTCGTTGTGTTGCTGGAACACCTGCATCAGCGTGTGATAGCGGTGTTCCAGTCCGAGAAAGGCGTTCTTCACCTTCTCTGCCGTGACGAAATTGTCACGCTCCATGATTTCCTGATAGTGCTTGTTGATGCGCACCCGCATCTTGTCAAGCATGCGGTTCGTTTCGAGTGCCGCCGTGCTTCTGCCCGTGACACGTCCCCCTTTGGTGTCCCACAACTTGGGATCGATGGTCAGTTTGCAACTGAATTGCGTCTGGCTGCCGTCCACCGTGATGCGTCCCATGACGGGAACCGTCCCGTCTTTTTTCACTACCTGACGTTTGAGGTAGTAAATAACTGAAAATGTACTCTTCATCGTCCTTAATTTTTTTGGTTTCAAAATTACTTGGTGAAGAGCCCTCCTCTGATACGCAAATCGCGGAAGAACGGCGCAATCTTTTTTTTGTTACCGGATTTTTTGCGTGAGTTGTCAGTAACTCACTAATCCTTAAGGCCTTGTTTCGTTATTCGTGTCCATTTCGTCACCTATTGGGCGTGGTTACGAACAAGTAACGTAGCTCCGTCTTGATTTGGCTTCGGCGTGGATTGTAATGGCTCTCGGAATAATTGGCAGCGTAAATGAAACCCCTGTAAATCAAATCCATTACCATATTCTTCCGCATTTCACTTTTTTGTAGTAACTTTGCTTGTGTTTATTTAGTTTTCACCTATGTACAAAAGCTTTTTTATTTCTATTCCTATTTCTTTTCCCATTCAGTAACGTATCTACTCGGACGTCTGTCTCCGAGGAGATGACAGATATGGTCATTCCTGAAAACGAACTAACGGATGGCGAAGTTTTATTTGAAGAAATGAATTTGGGAGGAATTGTAAACTTTCCGGCATTCCGACAAGCTGTGCAAGGTTACAACAAAATAGAACAGAAAAAGAAGCCCGTATTAACTCTTATCGACTTCACCAAACCATCGACCGAAAAACGTCTGTTTGTTTTCGATATGAAAGAAAGAAAGCTACTTTACTCATCGGTAGTCGCACACGGCAAAAACAGTGGGGAAAACTATGCCACTTCTTTCTCCAATGCGATCGGCTCATATAAGAGCTCACTCGGTTTCTATCTCACCGGAAGCACTTACCGGGGAAAGAACGGTTATTCATTATTATTGGATGGACTGGAAAAAGGAATTAACGACTGCGCACGCGAGCGTGCCATTGTAGTACATGGTGCTGCTTATGCCAATCCTTCCGTATGCAGGGGCGGGAGATTAGGAAGAAGTTTCGGATGTCCGGCATTGCCGCAGGCACTTACCAAACCGATCATTAATACAATTAAGGGAGGCAGTGTGCTCTTTATCTATGCCAACAATAAAGAGTATATGGCAAAAAAGCACTATTTTACCGTCTCTACAACCGCAGGAGTTATTCTCCGAAACTCGAAAAACGACGAACCGGGCTTCTTCTTTCTAGAATAAAAAGTTCTTTTCTATTTCTTTTCCTTCCTTTTTTCCATAAAAACTAAAAGGAAAACACACATTAAGTCATACTCAAATGGAATTATCCAATCAAAAAAGACGGAAACAAGTGATAATTCTATCAAATGTTCATCCCGCCAATCAACGAGAATCGCTTAAAAATTTCCATCATGCATCCTTATCCGAATTAGAGGATTTATTTGTACTTTTGCTCGCAAACAAAAACACTCAACAGTTATGGTGCTCAATTATATTTGGATTGCCTTCTTCCTAATCGCCTTTGCAGTTGCATTGGTAAGACTTGTTTTTCTAGGAGATACCCAGGTCTTCCCCGAGATTATCAATTCAACCTTCAGTTCTTCCAAAACTGCATTCGAGATTTCATTGGGATTGACCGGCGTGCTTTCACTCTGGCTCGGAATTATGAAGATAGGCGAGAAAGGGGGGAGTCATTGCTTTGTTCTCTAAATTGTTGAGCCCTCTGTTTTGCAAACTTTTTCCGGAGATACCCAAAGGGCATCCGGTGACCGGGAGCATTTTTATGAATCTGGCGGCAAATATGCTGGGATTGGACAATGCTGCCACACCGTTAGGTTTGAAAGCGATGGAAGGCTTACAGAAACTAAACCCAAAGAAAGACACAGCCACTAATCCGATGATTATGTTTCTGGTCTTAAATACCTCCGGGCTGACACTCATTCCGATCAGCATCATGGTATATCGTGCCCAACTGGGGGCAGCTCAACCGACTGATATTTTTGTACCCATTCTTCTTGCCACTTTCTTCTCAACGCTTGCCGGAATTATCACTGTCAGCATTTACCAGAAAATAAACTTGCTTAACCGCACTATCTTGTTATTTCTGGGAGGAATAAGCCTTTTGGTAGCTGGTATCATCTATTTCTTCAATACTCTTTCCCGAACACAGATTGATATTTATTCCACCACCACTGCCAACGTCTTCTTATTCTTGATAATTATCGGTTTCATCATAGCAGGAATGAAAAAGAAAATCAACGTATATGATGCTTTCGTAGAAGGAGCAAAAGAAGGATTCAGTACCGCTGTACGCATCATCCCCTATCTGGTTGCAATCTTGGTTGCAATTGGTGTTTTCCGTGCTTCCGGTGCGATGGATTATCTGATTGACGGCATCGAAGGTGCAGTCAAACTATGCGGCATCAACAGCGATTTTGTGGGCGGACTGCCTACTGCCTTAATGAAACCGTTAAGCGGAAGCGGAGCCAGAGGACTTATGGTAGATGCCATGACGACTTACGGTCCGGACTCCTTCGTCGGGCGTCTGGCGTGTATCTTTCAAGGCTCTACTGATACTACCTTTTATATCCTCGCTGTCTACTTTGGCAGTGTAGGTATCGTAAAAACCCGCCATGCGGTGCCTTGCGGACTGTTGGCAGACCTGGCAGGAGTGATTGCGGCTATCTTTATTTGCTACCTTTTCTTTGGATAAAAGAGGATTATCAGAATACTTTATCTATCTTTGCCCGTCTTTAAAAATGAGAAAAGTATGATTAGTTATCAGACAGAAGGCATTGAAATGCCTGCCATCAAGAAAAGGGAAACTACAGAATGGATAAAAAAGGTTGCTGCCGACTATGGAAAAAGAGTCGGTGAAATAGCTTATATCTTCTGCTCGGATGAAAAGATTCTGGAAGTAAACCGCCAATATTTACAACATGATTATTATACGGATATCATTACTTTCGACTATTGTGCCGGCAACCGTCTTTCGGGCGATTTATTCATCAGCCTGGATACTGTCCGCACGAATGCAGAGCAATTCAACCAACCGTATGAGCGGGAGCTTCACCGCGTCATTATACATGGTATCCTGCATCTCTGCGGCATCAATGACAAGGGTCCCGGAGAACGCGAAATAATGGAAGCAGCAGAAAACAAAGCATTGGAAATGCTGAGTATCTGAACCGCTTCTTCCATTAATATATCAAGCACTCCCTGTCACCGGATGCTGTCTTCTCCGATTTTCAAACTCTGCATACGTTTTGAACCACCTAAGTCGTTTCATTAGCCGGACTATGCATTTCCATCCTTTCGGTTATGCCTGTCTGTAAGTCGGATTACTACAGACTTCCACAGTGTGGACTGTATAGTCTGCTGCAATGGACTGTAATAATCTTCCGTTTAAAAGCCTTTGACTGACCCTAAAAAACGGCTTATCCTTCCCTTGGTCGGTGAGTATGAAATGTCGAATCCCCAAGAAAACAATGTGCCCCGAAATACATCGCTCCAAACAGAGAACTTCAATAAGAAAACACTCGATTCCTGACAAAATAATCCCTCGAATCTCTTTTTTATCATCCTTTTTCCTCTCTCTATCATTTTCTAACAATCCCTCAACCTACTTTCTGACAACTTTTTAGTAATTTTGCCACTAATAAATACCAAATGAGAAAAACAATACTCATATTACTATCCATACTCACCTTTTACGGATGCCGATATAATGTACCTCCATCCGTAAAAGAAGCCTTATCCACAGCCGAAGCCTACATGGAAGAAAACCCGGACAGCGCTTTACATATACTTCAAAATATCAGTCACCCCGAAAACTTGCGTAGCCAAGCCCGGGCGGATTATGCTTTGCTTTACACACAAGCCTGTGATAAGACTCATCTTCTTCCTCCGACAGATTCGTTGGTACAAACAGCCGTGAACTATTACAAAAAAGAGAAGAACAGCATCAATGCCGCCAAAAGCTATTTTTACTTAGGGCGCTTAAAGCGGAACCTCAGACAAGATACACTTGCCATCAAAATGTTACTAACAGCGTTAAAGAAGATGCCGAAGAACAACAAGAGCAAACTACTGATGCAAATCTATTTTGACTTAGGAGCGATATACAAAAAGCAGAATCTATATAATAAAGCCATGGATATGTACCGGGAATGCTATGCAGTGACCAAGGCCTTAGATGATTCTTCGCTCCTATTCTTTCCATGTCGGGAATTGGCACAGACACATTTATTAAAACATAAGAGCGACAGCGCTCTTTCTTATTACCAACAGGCATTGACCATCAGCCAAAAGTTTCAAAACAATTATTGGGAGGCCAACATACTCAATGACATCAGCAAAGTCTATTTACACGAAGGAGACACGCTGAAAGCCAACAACACCATAGACTTTGCCATAAGGAAAGACAGTTCTGCCACTAATATCAGTTTGAAAGGACAATTATTATATTATGGCAATCAGATGGATTCTGCCAGATTCTATTTGAAAAAAAAGCTGCCTATCCGGCAACCTATACAGCAAAACTACCGGCTACCTCTATTTATATAAAGTAGAAAAGAAGGCCGGCAATCATTCGGCAGCCTATGCATACAATGATTCTTTCAACATATATCGTGACTCCATCATCAAGATACAGCAACATCAAAAGATTGAAGAGCTAAGCACACAATATGCTTTGGCCATACAGAGAAAGGAAATAGAGGCCGAAAACAGGAATATATATTATGTCATTACAATTTGCCTGATTGTGCTTTTGCTAGGTGCTTTTGCCGTTTGCCAATATTTAAAGAAGAGAAAAAAAGATAAAGAGCTCAAGCAAGAAAAGCTGAAACTCGTTGGACCAAACACAGACCATCAGCACCTTTCTAAAAGAAAAAAAGTAGGCGAAGAAATCCAATTGCCCGAAACGGCAACAAAGTTCAAACAAGATATTCTCCGAAATGGCATCCGGGCATTCCGGGCATCCCAGTGGGGAAAGAATTTGGAAACAGTTGAAAAAACAATTGTACCCGGCAACTATATAAAACTGTCAGAACAGGAATCACTTTACAAGGAACTGAAATTACACTTCAATGACTTCATTGCCTGTCTCAATCAGATATACCCGGACATGTCCAAAGAAGATATCTATTTCTGTATCCTGTCTGCGCTGAAATACAAGAGCCGGACCATTGTGTACTGTATGAAAACTCCTGCAGGAGCCTTACGAACCCGCAAAAGCAGATTAAAGAAAAATATGGCGGAAGAAACCTTCCGAATCATCTTCAACAAATAAAAAGTCCCCATTTCATCGAGAAAGCTATAATTACAGCATATCAACTTGTAACGCTTTTTCTCTCTTTTTATGTAACGGTTTCAGAGCACCAACCTATTGATTTTATTCGTATGTTTGCTATCAGGAAAAACATATAAATCAATACAATATGAAAAAAAGAGCTTATTATTCATTCTCTTCTGCTGCATGGGGTTTGTCGCTAAGGCACAAACCATTGAAGAAATAAAAAAATCCTAGACGCAAATGAGATTGTTCCCGTATGCATCTTTGATGCTCCGACAGCCTATCAAAATGGGACCACTATCAATATCCGATTAGGAGAAACAGCAACCTCCACTGTGACCGTCATTAATAAAGAGACGGGTGAGCCGGCCTATTCCATGATATATGCCGGCACTGACAACATCCTATTTGATTTAAAGGGTAAAGCGAAAGGGACGTACACTCTATTGATAAATATAGAAGGTATGAAATACACAGGAGAATTCACACTGTAACGAGTGTGTAATAAAGATATTGTTTGCAAACAAAAAGCCAAGCGATAAGGGCTGAGAGCATATCGCAAAGAATCAATTATACTAATACTTAGTATCATGAAAACACTTAAAGACCTTGAAAGTTTCCGCCTAGGAAAAGGACAGATGAATGCTGTGACCGGCGGATACAACTGTTATGCCACTTGGGAAGAAGGGGATGAACAGGTAATGATTGTTAAAGACGAGAAAGGTGATCCAAATGAAGCACAGAAAGTGCTGCAGAAGTCATATGCAGGTACTTCAGCAATTATAAAGTGCTACTAATCCCCTCGTTACCTGACTTGGGCAGAAAGTGAGATTATTTCATAATTCCGACCTTCCGCTCTTATACCAAGAGTTTACCCCAAAAGCCAGGAGGCACAAAGCTTTTATGGAGATGCAGCTGTAATAACATACAGCCAATCTTCCATACCAACAATCAGGAGCATTGCTATTATAACCAATGCTCCTGATTAAAACTTAATATAATAATTACTGCCATGAGACACACTTTATTTCTGATACTTATCTGGATGCCATTACTTATCTGCGCCACAGACAAGAATGTAAATATAACCATCAAACTATCTACTGAACTGTCCCAAACAGAGCAATGGATTTATGCGAGCGGATATGTCGGAGCAAATGAATATGCCATTCTAGACTCTGTGAAAGTGAATAAGGGCGATACGCAGACAAAATTGTCTTTTGACATCAGCCAGGGGATGAGTATATATATCTTATGCGCAGAGAAAGGACCCGTCAATCTCTTCTTCCATATAGAGCCTAACACAAACTGTGAAATTGAAATTGATGAAAACATGGACGGAAGATATCCACACCCCATGAAAGGGAATGATATGCAATGAATTCCTAACATTCTATAATAAAATCCTATATACAGGAAAAAAGAGCGAAGACCAATCCCTACCCGAAGACAGCATACGATATTATAAAGCCAAACTAACAGAGGCCTATATAAAAGAGATTCACAAGACTCAATATCCTACATTGGCATGGGTATATATTTTATGGCTGCCGGGATATGCCAAAGAACGAAGGGAAGAGGAGCCTTTCAGGTCAGTGATTCAATATGCACAACAAAAGTTTCCTAATAATGGCCTTATAGAACGCCTCTCCATAACAAGTCCAGAACCGGCAACCGCAAAAAGCAAAGCCGCATCTGAACGAATCAGAGCTCTGGAAAAGAAAAGATATTATGTAGAGCCGAAAGACACAACCATGGGAGCAAAGCTGCAACTAGCATTCCCGCATATCTCAAAAAAGAAAATAAACACCGACTCCATTGCAGAAGAATATGTACTGGTAGACTTTTGGGCAAGCTGGTGTGTGCCGTGCCGCAAGGAAACACCTTTCCTGAAAATGGCAAAAGAAAGATATAAGGACAAACTGGCTATATATGCAGTGACAATA
>VOFJ01003291.1_pt1 | contig 98053 bp, 131 predicted proteins | sample 5384081 | NCBI WGS metagenome assembly VOFJ01 (sample SAMN12384729, study PRJNA508395) | human gut metagenome | isolation source: healthy gut I | host: Homo sapiens | reverse complement strand
TTTTCATTTTGAAAAGGTATACTCCTCTCCTTTTACTTCCTGATTTATTGCATTATTCTGTTTTTACAAGTATATACATTACATGTTTTTTTCTTTGGCACACTATTGGCATATAGCGTGGCAGTTAACAATAGTATTAATTTAAAAAAAGGAATTATGGATTTATTTTCAATCGGATTTGCGGTTTGTACCTTGAGCGGTATAGCTTGCTTTTGGCTTTTCTTTAAATGTATAGACTGGTTCGAGAAGATCTAAAAAAGAAAGGAGAAACAAGTTATGTACACAGCATTATTTGTAGTTAGTTTGATTATGTTCGGCTATATGATGTATGTTCTCATCAAGCCGGAGAAGTTTTAAAAAAGTAAGTTAAGAAATAAAGAGTTATGAATACTGAAGTTTTAGGTGTTATAGCGCAAATTGTCTTAATGGTAGTGCTCAGCTATCCTTTGGGCAAATATATCGCTAAAGTTTATAAAGGTGAAAAGACTTGGTCGGATTTTATGAAGCCCGTTGAACGGGTTATGTTCAAACTGAGTGGCATCAATCCCAATGAGGAGATGAACTGGAAACAGTTTTTGAGAGCCTTGCTGGTGGTAAATCTATTTTGGTTCCTTTGGGGGATGGTACTGTTGGTTACACAAGGTGTGCTGCCGCTTAACCCGGATGGAAATGCCGGTCAGACTGCGCATCAGGCATTTAATACTTGTATCAGTTTCATGGTGAACTGTAACTTGCAACATTATAGCGGTGAAAGTGGGCTGACTTATTTTACTCAGTTATTCGTCATCATGCTCTTTCAGTTTATTACTGCCGCAACCGGTATGGCTGCCATGGCTGGTATAATGAAAGCGCTGGCTGCAAAGACTACTCAGACTATTGGCAATTTCTGGAACTATTTGGTATTAAGTTGTACCCGTGTCCTGTTGCCTCTTTCATTGGTCGTAGGCTTTATCCTGATTGTGCAAGGAACTCCGATGGGCTTTGACGGAAAAATGAAAGTGACCACCATGGAAGGAGCTACACAATATGTATCACAAGGCCCTACGGCGGCTATTGTCCCTATCAAACAATTGGGTACTAATGGTGGTGGTTATTTTGGTGTCAACTCTTCTCATCCATTGGAGAACCCTACCTATTTTGCCAATATGGTGGAATGTTGGTCTATCCTTATCATACCTATGGCGATGGCATTTGCATTCGGTTTCTATCTGAAACGTAAAAAAATTGGGTTATAGTATATATGGTGTCATGCTGTTTGCCTATCTGGTAGGAGTTTGTATCAATGTCAGTCAGGAGATGGGTGGTAATCCACGTATTGATGAGATGGGGATAGCGCAGGATAATGGCGCGATGGAAGGTAAAGAAATACGTTTGGGCTCGGCCGCCACTGCTTTGTGGAGTATTACTACTACGGTTACTTCCAATGGTTCTGTCAATGGTATGCACGATTCAACAATGCCGCTTTCGGGTATGATGGAAATGCTGAATATGCAGATCAACACTTGGTTTGGCGGTGTAGGTGTGGGATGGATGAACTACTATACATTTATTATTATCGCCGTATTTATCAGTGGGTTGATGGTAGGCCGTACACCGGAGTTCCTTGGTCATAAAGTAGAAGCACGTGAAATGAAGATTGCTTCCATTTGTGGCACTACTTCATCCGTTTATCATTTTAGTTGGTACGGCATTGGCTGCTTATCTGTTTGTTCATGCGCCTGCATTTGTGGAAAGTGAAGGTGGCTGGCTGAACAATCCCGGATATCATGGTCTGAGTGAAATGCTTTATGAATACACCTCGTGTGCCGCCAATAATGGTTCCGGTTTTGAAGGACTGGGTGATAACACATGGTTTTGGAACTACTCTTGTGGTATTGTGCTGATATTAGGACGTTTTGTCCCGATTGTAGGTCAAGTGGCCATAGCAGGTATTCTGGCTAAGAAAAAATTTATTCCCGAAAGCGCCGGCACATTGCAAACCGATACAGTGACATTCGGTGTGATGACATTTGCGGTTATTTTTATTGTTGCCGCACTATCATTTTTCCCGGTACATGCATTAAGCACTATTGCCGAGCACTTGAGTTTATAATTCTGATAACAGACAACGATATTAATAGAAGATATGAAAGATAATAAATCAGCTTCTTTATTTCAGAAGGAGCAAGTCATTGACAGCATAAAACAATCATTCGTGAAGTTGAATCCGCGAGTGATGATTAAGAATCCGATTATGTTCACGGTAGAGGTTTGTACAGCTATTATGTTCTTGGTGATGCTCTTACTCTATCGTTAATGATTCACAAGGCTCATTTATTTATAATTTATGGGTTTTCGTAATTCTGTTCATCACCTTGTTATTTGCTAATTTTGCTGAAGCTATTGCCGAAGCGCGCGGAAAAGCACAAGCCGATAGCCTGAGGAAGACTCGTGAGGAAACCCCTGCCAAATTGATTGTGAACGGGACTTTGAAAACTGTCAGTAGTTCCCGGTTAAAGAAAGGTGATATTTTTGTATGCGAGGCAGGAGATGTAATTCCTGCCGATGGCGAGATCATCGAAGGACTGGCGTCTATTGACGAAAGTGCCATCACAGGCGAATCCGCTCCTGTAATCCGTGAAGCAGGCGGTGACAAGAGTTCAGTAACAGGAGGTACAAAAATTGTCCGATCAGATAAAAGTAATGGTAAGCACCCAGCCGGGTGAAAGTTTCCTGGATAAGATGATTGCATTGGTGGAAGGCGCATCCCGCCAGAAAACACCGAATGAAATTGCATTGACTATCCTGTTGGCAGCATTTACATTGGTCTTTGTCATTGTGTGTATCACCCTTAAAACCGTTTGCCGATTATACGGGAACTGTCATTACCATTGCTTCTTTTCTGTCCTTGTTTGTCTGCCTCATTCCTACCACTATCGGAGGATTGCTTTCGGCTATCGGTATCGCCGGGATGGATCGTGCTTTGCGTGCCAATGTCATAACCAAATCGGGTAAAGCAGTGGAAACAGCCGGAGATATAGATACGTTAAGCTTCTTGATAAAACAGGAACAATAACTATAGGAAACCGTAAAGCTACCCGTTTTTATCCGGCTCAGGGAGTGGATGAACATGCTTTTTCATCGAAGCCTGCCTGCTCTCATCTGTATCTGATGAAACTCCGGAAGGCAAATCAATCGTAGAACTGGGACGTGAATCGGGTTTACGGATGCGTAATTTGAATACCGATGGTGCTCATATGATAAAATTTACCGCCGAAACCAAATGCTCGGGTATTAACTTGAAGGATGGAACAGAAATCCGTAAAGGTGCATTTGATGCTATCCGCAAGATAGCTTTGTCTGCCGGAAACCCTTTCCCAAAAGAAACGGAAGATATCATTCAAACCATTACAAGTAATGGAGGTACTCCATTGGTGGTAAGTGTCAATAAGAAAATTGCCGGAGTTATAGAATTGCAGGATATCATAAAACCGGGTATTCAGGAACGTTTTGAACGTTTACGCAAGATGGGGGTAAAAACAGTCATGGTGACGGGAGATAACCCATTGACCGCCAAATATATTGCAGAGAAAGCCGGAGTAGACGACTTCATAGCCGAGGCTAAACCGGAGGATAAGATGGAGTATATCAAGAAAGAGCAGGCTGCCGGCAAACTGGTTGCCATGATGGGTGACGGAACAAATGATGCTCCCTGCCCTTGCCCAAGCTAATGGGGGGTTGCCATGAATAGCGGTACACAGGCTGCCAAGGAAGCAGGGAATATGGTGGATTTGGATAATGATCCTACCAAACTGATCGAGATTGTCGAAATAGGTAAACAATTGCTGATGACACGTGGAACACTGACTACTTTCTCTATCGCCAACGATGTGGCTAAGTATTTTTGCCATTGTTCCTGCATTGTTCATGCTTTCCATTCCAGAACTGGCTGCATTGAATATTATGGGGCTGCATAGCCCTGAGAGTGCTATCTTGATTCTGCGGTTATATTCAATGCCGTCATTATTCCTATTCTGATTCCGCTGGCATTGAAAGGAGTTCAATACAAACCGATAGGAGCTTCCGCCTTGCTTCGTCGTAATCTTTTGATATATGGCATAGGTGGTGTTATTGCTCCTTTTGTGGGTATTAAATTAATAGATTTAGTAGTAGGATTATTCTTTAACAAGTAAACGACAATGAAAAATTTTATAAAGTCATTCAGACTTACCTTAGTCTTTTGTGTGTTTTTTCTCAGTATGCTATATACTAGTCTTATGGATTTTCGCTCAGTTTGCCGGACCTAATTCCGGCAATGCCGAGGTGGTGGAACTTAACGGAAAAGTGGTAGGTGCAGCCAATGTGGGACAATTATTTACGGAAGATATCTATTTCTGGGGACGTCCTTCGTGTGCCGGAGATGGTTATGATGCAACCAGTTCGGCCGGTAGCAATAAAGGCCCTACCAATGAGGAGTATCTGGCTGAAGTAGAAGCTCGGATTGATACATTTTTAAAGCATCATCCTTACTTGAGCCGTAAGGAAGTACCTGCCGAAATGGTAACAGCCAGCGGTTCCGGATTGGATCCTGACATCACCCGGCCTGCGCATACGTGCAGGTACAACGTGTGGCTAAAGCTCGCGGAATGAGTGAGGAAACTGTAAAAGCCATTGTAGATAAAGCTGTGGAAAAACCGTTTATGGGCATATTCGGTACAGAGAAGGTGAATGTATTAAAACTGAATGCTGCTTTAGAAAAGGCAAAATAATAAAAAATATATAGTCATTAAATTAGGAAGATGTGCGTCATGAAAAAGAGAAGTTTCCTGGATACCGAGAGTCTGTCGGCTCTAGAAGCTGTGGCTATCATTGTATTGTTCTTTTGCTTTGATAACATGGATTCTTGATCTTTGACGTGCATCACCCTATTGAATGATGCATCTTGATTCAGAAAAAACTCAAAATGGATATTTCCTTTCAGACAATAAGAAGGAAATAGTAGAAATATGTAAAACACGAATATTGATTAGTTTAATTTTTTAAGATGAAAAAGAATTTGAAAAAAGTGGTCTTGGTGCTGGCTTTACTGTTGCCTGGAGTGATAAAAGCACAAGAATTTAACGTAACGGCTAAGGCGGATTTTGTAAGTGATTACATTTGGCGTGGCGCTTTTACCAGAATTCAGGATTTTCTGTACAGCCTACATTAGGATTATCTTACGGCAATCTTTCTTTGTCTGCTTGGGGAGTCAGAGCCTGACCAAGACAGACGGTGCACAAGAGTTTGACATCAATTTGAGTTATACCATTGGCGGTTTAGGTATTACAGTGACCGACTATTGGTGGAATGGCATCACCATGCCCTACGGGGATTATAAACATGATCATCATTTTGAAGGAACATTAGCTTATAATTTCGGCGAGAACTTTCCTCTGACCTTGAGTTGGTCTACTATGTTTGCGGGAGGAGACGATAACAAAGACGGTGATCGTGCTTATTCCACTTATATCAATGCTTCTTATAATATTGCTTGCCCGGCAGAAATTACGCTCACTCCTTCCGTTGGTTTCACTCCCTTGGAAAGGAATGTATGATGCTGATGGTGCTGCTTTTTACAGATATTGCTTTAAAAAGCTTCCAAGAACATTAATATTACAGATCATTTTTCTTTGCCTTTGTTTGTACAGGCTATTGTTTCGCCCTCATTTGACAAAAACTTATCTGATAGCCGGATTAAGTATTGGGTTTTAAATGTGTATAAAAGGAAGTGTCAAAACGAAACCGGACTATCCAATCGTTAACTGTAGGGGCAGGGTTTGCCTGCCCGAAGACACAAAGCAAACTGTTTTCGGGCGAGCGAACCTCGCCCCTACGAACGAAACGACAGCATTATCCACGTTTTGACAACCCTTTTTTGTTGTATAGAGTGACTTGTCCTTTTTTGAGTCTTGCCGGACGTGGTATTTTTGTTCAAAGAGTTACCACGTGGAGAATGGAATATGGCAAAAACTAAAGATAGTTTTGTATCTCTTTAATGTTATTCAACTTAATAAAGTGGGAGTGCGTTACTTCTCCTTCACATTGTTCGTGTGCCCAAGTGACATGATGAGGTACATAGGCTGCATAACCTCCGAGTTCCAATATGGGAATAATATCTGACTTTATTGAGTTTACCTATCATCAGTAAATTTTCTGCCTTACATCCTAAATTATCAAGCAATCTTTTTATAATCCGCATTTTTCTTGTCGCTCATTATTTCTATGTGGCAAAAAGTATTCTTGTAGTCCGGACGCAGAAATCTTTCTTTTTTTTTTGATCGAACAAATCACCTTTGGTGGCCAATACTAATTTATAATTTTCGTGCAAGGCTGATATGACTTCTTGCACACCGTCCAATAATGTGATTGGTCTTTGCAGAAGTTCCTGACCTGATCGGAGGATTTCTTTTACGAGATTGAGGTCTCCTTCTCCATTAGTAACTTTGCAAATGGTTTCAATCATGCAAAGCAGCATTCCTTTCAGTCCATAACCATAGATATGCAGATTTTTTATTTCTGTCTTGAACAATTCTTCTGATACGGAAGGAGCCGGTGAATATTTCCTCAGAAGATGACAAAATTTGTGTTCCAACTCTTGAAAATAAAGTTCATTTTCCCAAAGAGTGTCATCGGCATCAAAAGCGATAAATTCTATTTTATTTTTCATGTTTTATTATTAGAATAGGAAGAGGGAGCAAATCATATCATAATGTATTGTTTTGTCCGTCTTTTACGTTCTGTATAAATTCGGCAACATTTCGTCCATCCACCAAGCCATGGTGGACACTGATGGATATAGGGAGCAAAAGTTTCTTTTTTTCTTGTATCAGCTTACCTGTAGAAATTTTGGGTATAGAATCTCCTGTTTGAATTGAACCGGCATGTTTCATCTCGGAAAAGGCAAACCAAGGCAGAGCCGAATAACGGATGACATCCGCTCTTGCTGTGTCCTTGGAAAAAGAAAGTCCGGTACTGTTTTTTACTCTATGTATTTCCTTTTCTGCATTTTCAATAAATAAGGAAAGATCTGTGTCATACTCAAAAAATCCAAAGCCGAAAGTTCCGTCCTCTCTTCCGATAGTGGGCGAAATATTGATTTTATCATATTCTACTACTTCTCCGTTTTCTATACGTAATTTGAATGCAGTAGTTGCATTGATACATTTCAATAGGAAGTACACAGAATAAAGAAAAAAAAAGAAACCTCCATATTTTTTACTTTGTTGATATATGCTTGTGAAATCAACAGTCGTGGTAATTCCCCAAAAAGGGTCATCGAGAGCCGAGAAGAATTTAAAATGCTCTTTTCTATTCCAATTGTCCAAGTTAATAACTCGCTTCATTTTCTATTTACTCTGTTTTTCTTTTATGTGTATTATTTCTGTTACAACTATTTTAACGATAAAACGTATTGTTGCAAATATACAAAAAGTATTTTAACAGAGATGTTCTTTGTTTGCTTTAAATCCATTTTATTATCTCCTGTTCTGTATAAAGTTAAGAATGGATAACAGCAACTATTTTAAAAAGGTTATTCAGGACTGGTAATCAACTATATGTCTGTTTTGTTTATAAGGGAAAGAATTCTATTAAATTCAAAGTCAGTTTTTGTGTGGATAAATGGAATTGGCAATAAAGTATAAATCGCTATAAGGATAAAAAAATAATGTTTTATTTAATCAAAAACAAAAAGCAACAAATACCTGTCGGGCAAATTTGTTGCTTCTGTTTATTCAGGAAGGTCACATGACAAAAGAGTCTTGTAATTGAGTTTGTTTTATTACATCAAATTTTTCTGATGGAATATCCAGAAAGGCTTTTGCACAGTGTCATTAATGCCTTTTCTCTATCTTGTTCCCGTACCAGCACTGAAAGATTGTGAGTACTGCTGCCATATGAAATCATACATACCGGCATCTCTTTCAGCGTTTCTATAATTCTGGCTTCCAACCCTGTATGCTTTTCCCAATTTAGATCGCCAATAACGCTGACCACAGACATTTCTGTTTCCATTCCTATTTCCGCATACTTATGTAATTCACGATATATCAGGCGTAATGTGTCGTTGCTACATTTCACAGCCAATGAAACACTCACATTAGAAGAAGTCGCTAAATAGACAGGAACCTTATATTTCTCGAACACATCAAATACTTTTCCAATAAATAGATAAGAAGTAAGAACCCCCAACGAACGAAGTTTGACAAAGACCACACCTCTGCGTGAAACAGCAGCTTTTACTTTTGTTCCTGTTTTTTCTGATGATATCCGTAATGTATCTTCCGGTGTTTTTATCAATACAATGGCCATACCGACGGTGCGCGCCAGCGGAATACATTCCGGATGAAGCAATGCAATGCCGCTATCAATAAAATTCTCGGCTTCACCGTATGTAAGAGTTCGAGTATGTTCCATACCTTGGAAACAAATTTCATCAGAATGTAAGGATGTTATAATTTCATCCGCATGGAATACAGCCCCGATAACAGTGGCATAATACTCATTTCCTATTTGTGGGAAGAAATCCACTTCATCATATGCATTTTTACACAAACGGCTTTGGGTAATAAGAATGGGGACATCGGGACAGGCTTTCATCAGTTCTTCTACATTTTTTTTCACATACTTTATATCCGGTTTCCGATCAAGCCCTAGCCGCATGAAATGACATGAGTTCAAGATGAAGTTCTTTTTCGTACATTCTTCTAAATAATGTGACAGAATAAGAGAGGATATCATTGCTCCGTGAGCCATAATCTCATGATCGTCAATGATGTTCAGATTTTCATTACATAAACGGGAAATTTGATCGATGTGTACTTTTATTTCTTTGGCAGCTTCTGCTTTCTGTATTTCGGAGGAAAGAAGATTGTCCAGCCAATTTCCACAATCATTCTCGAAATCCTGCAATTGACTCATAACCTCTTCGATATCGACATGGAATAAAGAAATAGAAACAGCTTGCAGCTTTTGGGCAATGCCGGTAAAAGTGTCGAGCACTATAATAGAACGTTCGTTCATGCTAATTACTTCAGTCCGATGTTTCAGTTCGGTGGCAGATTTAATATTTTCTAAATTATATACTTTCATTTTTGTATTGCATTTTATTCTTTTGGAGTTTCTTTTTTTCATTTTAACAGGCAAATTTCCATATTGAAAGCTATATTCTTACTAGTTTCATCTTTATTCGTTTGTTAATCAGTTGTTTCTTATTGTTTGCTCGCTACCTTTTCTATAAGTTGATAGCGTTATACTCTATATAAATCAAAATCGATGCCATTGCAAAAATTGCACTTTTTATCTTTCGGCTATTTCATTTCCCATTTTAGAAAAAAAGGCTTTCATATTGAAAAAGTATAAACTAATCAACAAGTATATACCATATTGATAATAAGATATTTAAATTAGTGGTATGACTTTTGTCATCTAATTGAAAAAAAGAATTATATAAAAATGAAATTGTATATCATATCAAACAGACTGCCCGTGAAGGCTGTCGCAGAAAAAGATACCTTTGTTTTCTCACGTAGTGAAGGAGGTCTGACAACGGGCCTAAATTCCCTACAAGGCAATTACGAGAAACATTGGGTGGGGTGGCCCGGAATCTGTACAGACAAAGAGGAAGAAAAACAGGAATATCTGTCACCGGTTGGAGGAAATGAATCTCCATCCCATATTTTTATCCGATGAGCAATATAAGAACTATTATGAGGGATACAGTAACAGTACCCTGTGGCCTTTATGTCACTATTTCTTTGCCTATACATTATATAGAAAAAGTTTCTGGCAATCTTACCAAGAGGTTAACACTTTGTTTTGTCGGGAAATCATCCGCCTTGTGGAACCGGATGATTGGGTCTGGGTACAAGATTATCAGTTGATGTTACTTCCGGAAATGCTCCGCCAAGAGCTTCCCCAGTTGCATATCGGCTATTTTCATCATATTCCGTTTCCATCTTATGAGTTATTCCGAATTCTACCTGAACGTGCCGAAATACTGAAAGGATTGTTAGGAGCCGATTTTATCGCATTTCATACACATGACTATATGCGTCATTTCATCAGCGCGGCCGAACGGGTACTCCATATGGATTTCAGTTTGGATGAAACCCGGATAGGCAGTCGCATTGTGCGCGTTGATGCACTTCCGATGGGGATAAATTATGACCTTTACCACAATGTGTCACAACAAAAAAAAATGTTTGGAAAGCTATAGAACGAACCCGTCTCTTGTTTGGCAAACATAAACTTATCCTATCGGTAGACCGTTTGGATTATAGTAAAGGTATTTTGCACCGTCTTTATGGATTTGCCTCTTTTTTGGAACACCATCCCGAATATCATGGCAAGGTAACACTGGCTATGGTCATAGTTCCTTCACGTGATCATGTAGGCAGTTATGCCGAATTGAAAACCCGGATTGACGAGGAAATAGGTTCTATCAACGGACGATATTCTACAATGAACTGGACTCCGGTCTGCTATTTTTTTATCATGGTTTCTCATTCGAAGAATTGGCTGCCATGTATTTTATAGCTGATATTGCATTAGTCACTCCTTTGCGTGACGGAATGAACCTGGTTGCCAAAGAGTATGTTGCTGTCAAGCAAGACAATCCCGGTGTATTGGTTTTAAAGTGAAATGGCCGGTGCCGCTGTGGAACTGACCGACGCCTTGCTGGTTAATCCCAATGATACGGAGCAGATAGAAAATGCCATTTGCCGGGCATTGGAAATGCCGTTTGAAGAACAGAAAGAACGGATGCACCGTATGCAGTCTATTGTATCCGTACAGACTGTCAATAAATGGGCTGCCGATTTTGTAAATGAATGGCAGGAAGTGGCACACAAAAACAAAACCATGCTTCTTAAGAAGATAGGATCACAGAATATGCAGGAAATTCAGCATCAATACTTACATGCTAAAAAGCGTTTGATTTTATTGGATTATGACGGGACGCTGGTTCCTTTTCAGAAAAGGCCGGAAGATGCCTCTCCTGCTCCGCAATTGCTGGATACATTGCAGAAACTGACTGCCGACCCCTTGAATCATGTGGTAATAAACAGCGGACGTGACCATTTTACTTTAGAGAAATGGTTGGGTGCACTGCCTGTTTCCTTTGCAGCCGAACATGGGGGCCTTTTATAAAGAGAATGGTGTATGGCACAAGAATGTACACGCGCAGGAATGGAGCCCCGGATTACTTTCTATATTAAAATTATTTGTCAGCAAGACTCCTCGCTCCCATCTTGAAGTCAAAGAAACGGCACTTGCCTGGCATTATCGTGAGGCCGATGCATGGTTGGGCAGATTACGTGCACAACAGTTGGTCAATTCCTTGATATCTATTTGCTTGAAACAGAATTTGCAAATCATGCAAGGTAATAAGGTAATAGAAATAAAATCTCCCGAATTTACCAAAGGTTCAGAAGTAAACAGGCTTTTTGCTTGCCACCCGATATGATTTTATCCTGGCAATGGGAGATGATACCACGGATGATGATATGTTTAAAGCCCTGCCTGTTACTGCTGTGACTGTAAAGATTGGTACAGCATCCGAGAGTGCACGTTACAATCTGCCCGTACAGACAGACACCTTGCCGTTTTTACAACGGCTGACAGATAAAAGCGTGGTGAAAGCAGCCTTGAAAAGTGGTTTGAAAGGGCAGCTATCATCGGCTATAGATTTTTTAAAACGGATAATAAACCACTAACATTACAAAAAAATAACCATGGACAATTTGAATTACGGTGTAATCGGTAATTGCTGCACAGCCGCACTGATTTCCGAAAAAGGAAATATTGAATGGCTATGTTTTCCAAATTTTGATTCACCTTCTATTTTTGCAGCTCTTCTGGATCGTGAAAAAGGCGGGACTTTTGGTTTTGAAGTTTCAGAAGACTATCACACCATCCAATCGTATGTTCCCCATACCAATATTCTTTCCACTACTTTTGTGTCAGAACAAGACGAATTTGCGGTAGTCGACTTTATGCCTTGTTATGAGTTATATGATAATAAGGAATATTATCGTCCGGCTGAGGTCTATCGTTATATTCACTGGATTAAAGGTCGTCCCCGCATTAAAGTCAATTACCATCCGGCTCCCGACTATGCTCGTGGAAAAGCGTTTTTTAATGTAACTTCCCGGTATATTGAAACCTATTCTTCTTCTAACAACAAGGACAGACAATATCTGTATTCCTCTTTGCCGTTGCAAGGTATTGTAGACCATCAGGAATTTATATTAGAGCAAGATGAATTTTTCTCTCCTGTCATACAATGAAAAGGTGATTCCTGTTGATATAGAGCGTGAGAAACTGGAGTATTGCCGCACGTTGGTTTATTGGTTGAACTGGACGGATCGTACAAGAAAGTTTACTATTTACAACGATATAATAGAGCGTAGCTTACTCACCCTGAAGATGATGTCCTTTTTATAATGGCGCGGTGTTAGCTTCTCTTACTACCAGCCTGCCCGAATCTGTGGGAGAAGTACGCAATTGGGATTATCGTTTTTTGTTGGTTGCGGGATGCCTCCATGTCCATAGAGACTCTTTTTCAAGATAGGTCATGCCGATGCAGCCCGCAAATTCATGAAATTCATACAATCTACTTTTGTTGCCGAGGCAGCATGACACTTATCAAATAATGTATGGCATTCGTGGGGAAAGGAAATTGACTGAAGTTATACTCGACCATCTTTCAGGATATAAAAACTCCCAACCGGTGCGTATCGGCAATGATGCTTATCATCAAAGGCAGAATGATTCATTCGGCTATCTGATGGACTTGATTTACCAATATTACCGGTTGATGCCAGGTACATTGGATGAAATAGAAGATATGTGGGAAATGGTGAAAAGTATTATGACGACTGTGATGGAAGATTGGAGAAAGCCTGATAAAGGAATTTGGGAGATACGGGGCGAAGGACAGCATTTCGTTTCGTCCAAAGTGATGTGTTGGGTTGCTTTGGACAGAGGAGCCCGCATAGCCCGTATTCTGAATAAATATGAGAATAGCCGACGTTGGGAAGAAGAAGCTGATGCAATTAAAGCGGATGTTATGAGAAACGGATGGAAGGAAGAAATACAAAGTTTTTCACAAGCATACGGCAATCTGGATTTGGACTCTTCTTTACTGTTAATGGAACCTTATGGATTTATAGATGCTGATGATATTCGTTATCATAAAACTGTGAAAGCCGTCAAGAAATCCTTGTTACACAAAGGATTGATGTACCGCTATAATACTCATGATGATTTTGGCTGTCCTTCTTCGGCCTTTACCATCTGTACTTTTTGGCTGATTCGTGCACTTTATGTCATCGGGGAAAAAGACGAAGCACGCTGTCTGTTCGATGAAATTTTGCAATATTCAAACCATTTGGGCCTGTTCAGTGAAGATATTGATTTCGAAACAAAAAGAGCAATTGGGTAATTTCCCACAAAGCTTATTCTCATCTGGCGCTGGTAAATACTGCTGTGTTATTTGCGGAAGAAGATAAAAGGCTAATCTTTAAATAAGGAAAAAATTTGGAGAATGACTGATAATCCGGTATCTTCGTACAATTAAAATCAGGAAAATGCGTATAACAAAAAACGGAGCCCAAGGTTAATCTTGCAGTCTTTAGTAAAAAACGGATGTCCATATATTATTATATGTATATGGTGTGTGTTGTCTGGCGGATGTGTTCAGAATAAATCCCAAGATTCATTGAAAACATTAAAAACAGAAATTCGACATATTATTAAAGATAAGAAAGCAACTATAGGAGTGGCTTTGATACTGGATGGAGAAGATACGCTGGCCATAAATAATGCCGAAAAATATCCCATGATGAGCGTTTATAAGTTTCATCAGGCATTGGCTGTATGTGATTACCTGCAAAAACGGCATATTCCACTTTCCACTTCCCTATATCTTGATAAAAAATATTTCAAACCGGATACATATAGCCCTTTGCGTGATAAATATCCCCAAGGCAATTTAGAACTTCCGATTAGTGAACTTTTAGTTTATACAATGCAGTCAAGTGACAATGTAGCCTGTGATATCTTATTCGATTATATAGGTGGTGTAAACGTGGTGGATGAATACATTCATTCATTGGGAATAAACGATGATGTTTCCATAACTGCTACCGAAGATGAGATGCATCAAGACATGGATGATTGTTACAAAAACTGGACAACACCAATGGAAGCAGCCAATCTATTGGAACTTTTTATGACTCAAGATTCCATGAAAAATGAATATACAAATTTTCTAAAACATATTATGATAGAGTGTGAGACAGGTAAAGACAGACTGCCTGCTCCCCCTTCCCGAAAGTGAAGTCAAGATAGGACATAAGACAGGAACTTCCGATAAGAATGACCGGGGAGAATACATTGGCATCAATGACATTGGCTTTGTAATTCTACCTGATGGAAGCCGATACGTAGTAGCTGTATTTGTCAAAGACTCAAAAGAATATATGGAAACGAATGCTAAAATAATCTCTGATATTTCGGCTGCTGTTTACCGATATGCCGGGAATCGTTAAAATAGTGCTGTTTTGCACTATCTATAGAGACAAGAATGTTATAAATATAATATTATGGATTATCACATCATTAAAAATATCTAGAAATAAAAAGCAATATCTGGACTTATTATTGCTTGGGGATGAACAGGAAACAATGATAGACCGGTATCTGGAGCGCGGTGACTTGTTTGTATTGGAAGATAATGGGATAAAAGCCGTGGGCGTTGTAACAAAAGAAGGTCCGGAAATTTGTGAATTGAAGAATATAGCGGTTACCCCTATTGCCCAGCGGCAAGGATATGGTAGAAAACTAATAAACTACCTGATAAACCATTATTCAAAAGAATATACTCAGATGATGGTGGGAACGGGAGACGTTCCTGGCACTCTTGCATTTTATAAAAGTTGCGGTTTTGAATATTCTCATTGTATAAAAGATTTTTTCACGGAGAACTACGATCATCCTATCATTGACAATGGGGTTTTACTAAAAGATATGATTTATTTGACACGTAAAATAGGTTTTTAAAAAGAGTGGAAATTGCTGGATAGAACATTATTTCGCTCCTCAAGCTAAAGCCGAGGAAATATTCAGAAGAAAACATGCAGGAAGCAGAATCGTAGAAGAATTGATAACATCCAATCATCGTGAGGCTGAGCTATATAGTAAGTATAAAGCATATTATGGCCATGCATTCTTTATCTGCAAAAAAAGGATTCTCACTGAGAAGGTGAGCGAATGACGATACACCTTCTTTTTTTCTTTGCTTTGTTTGCTTAAATATTTTATGTAGATTCTCTATAAATAGTCTCAGCTTCTAATATAATGGTTTTATCAGGTAGTTCCGGGTGCTCTACTTTTTGTACAATTAGTCTTGATGCTTCTTCCGCCATTTGTTTTACTGGTTGTTCGACTGCTGTAATGGATGGATGAACTAATACGCACAAATCCGTTCCCGAAATACAAGCTATGGCAACCTCATCAGGTATTTGGACTCCATGCTTTTGAAGATTGCTTTTTGCTCCGAGCAGACATTTCCGTAAAGCAAAATAGTGCATCGAAAGCAATGTGTTGTTTTCAATAATTGTTCCACTGCCTGCTCACCTCCAGAGAAATCGACCCCAGCATCAATGACATACTCTGGACAATAAGGAAGATGAAATTTTTCCAAGGCATCCCGATATCCACGTTTCCTTTCTTGGGAGTTTTGAATATAGTCGGGTCCTGCCAAGTGAACAATTCTTCTTTTTCCTCTACGTATCATCTGTTCGACCAAAAAGAACGATTTTAGATAATCATCGATTTTCACTTTGGAAATTGGCAAAGAAGACAAGGTGCGGTCAAAAAAGACCATAGGAATGCCTTTTTTCATAATTCGCTGATAAGTTGCAAGATTCTTTTTCTGTATGACAGACACTGATGAGAATGCCCTCTACCCGATAGTCTTCAAACATCTGTAGATTGGCCAGTTCTGCATTCGGATTTTCATGTGACTGAGCCAATGTGACCCGATATCCCTGTCTATTCAATTCCTGTTGGGCATAGGTAATGAAATTCATATAAAAAGGAGTCAGCATTTCCGGAACCACTATGCCGATAGTGCGCGTGCTTTGTTTTCGCAGATTGACGGCCAGTTCATTGCGGGTGTATCCCATTTTCTTGGCCATCGCCAAGATTCTTTCCCGTGTTTCTTTACTGACATTTTGCTTATCGCCCCGTAAGGCACGCGACACGGTCGATTTGGAAATGCCCAAAGCTTGGGCTATGTCGATGATGGTAGTGTATTTCATGGCGGCATTTTTTATTAACGCTACAAAGATATGAAAAAAAAGCAAGTTTTTGGGAACGGTTGCGGATTTTGGGAACGGTTGCGGGAACGGTTGCGAAAGATAAATGTATAAAATTTATTTTTCATCTGATTTCCAGTGTATAGTTTTGTTTCAGAAATCATTAAAATCTAATAAGCAATACACATGAAAAACGATTTGAATCAATCGAAAGTTCCTTTCATAAGCAAGTTGGCTTATGGCATGGGAGATGTTGGCTGTAATTTCAGCTGGATGTTTGTCGGGAATTTCCTGATGATATTCTATACCGATGTTTTTGGAATCAGTATGAGTGCCGTAGCTACATTGATGTTATTTTCCCGTTTCTGGGATGCCATCAACGACCCGATTATTGGAGGGCTAAGCGATAAGACGCATACCCGATGGGGACGCTATCGTCCTTGGCTCTTGTTTGCTGCTCCGTTAACCGCTTTAGTTCTGATTCTTACTTTCTGGGCACATCCGGACTGGAGTCAGACGCATAAAATCATTTACATGGCTGTGACTTACTGTATTTTGGTCTTAGGATATACCTGTGTAAATATTCCCTATGGAACGTTGTGTGGTGCAATGACTCAGAATATGACCGAACGAGCACAAATCAATACTTCCCGGTCGGTTAGCGCTATGATAGCTATTGGAATTATCAACATCATTACGATTCCATTGATTGAATGGTTGGGTAATGGAAATGCCCGGCAAGGCTATCTGCTGATTGCAATTCTTTATGGAACTATCTTCGCTGTCTGTCATATCTTTTTGTTTTGCCAAGACAAAAAGAGGTGGTAGAAGTGCCTGTTGCCCAGAAAATTCCGTTACGATTGCAACTGCAGGCCGTTGCTAAGAACAAACCTTATTTGTTGGCGTTGTTGGGACAGGTGCTGTTTGGATTTATCCTTTACGGGCGGAACGCCGATTTACTCTATTATTTTACCTATGTGGAGAATGATGCTGTATTGTTCACCTATTATTCTATGGCCATCATCATCCCATCCATCATTGGAGCAGCCTGCTTTCCGAAGGTATTTCAATTGACTTCCAACAAGGGTTGGGCAGCCTCTGTGTTTGCCTTTGGTACGGGTATCACCATAATTGCACTATTCTTTTTCAGTCCTGTGACCTCCCCCATACCTTTCTATTTATTTGCGGCACTTTCCCAATTCTTCTTCTCCGGTTTCAATACCGCAATCTATGCAATTATTCCTGACTCTGTGGCATATGGAGAATGGCGTACAGGCATCCGGAATGATGGTTTCCAATATGCTTTCATTTCTCTCGGTAATAAGATTGGCATGGCATTGGGTACTGCGTTACTGGCATTGTCATTAGGATGGGCCGGCTATGAAGCTAACACCACACAGAATGAAGCCGTTGTAGCTATTATGAGGCATTCATTCAGTACCATACCAGGAATATTATGGGTAGTGACTGCACTTGCGTTGTTCTTTTATAAACTTGATAAAAGAAGCTATAATCGAATTCTGGCAGTAATTAAATATAGGTTCCTGAAACGCAAAAAGAATCAGCGAGAATATGATGTTATCGCTTTAGGCGAACTGTTGGTTGATTTCAACGCCTTGCATTCCAATGATTTTGATAGTGTGGTGTATGAATCAAACCCTGGTGGTGCTCCCTGCAATGTCTTGGCCATGTTAAGCAATCTGCAGAAACGAACAGCTTTTATAGGAAAAGTCGGAGATGACTTTTTGGGACATGCTTTGCAACAACGCATTGTTAGGATGGGTATTTCTACGGAAGGGCTGTCGAAAGACAAGAAAAGGAATACTACTTTGGCTTTTTTGAATGACTCGAAAACTTATCCCCACCAATATCTTTTTTACCGCAATCGTACGGCCGACATGAATCTGGATGAAGGGGATGTGGATGCAGATATGCTGTCACGCACTCGTATTTTCCATTTTGGTTCCCTTTCGTTCACACATAAACGATGTAGAAAAGCTACGCGTAAAGCTATTAAAGCAGCCAAATCAAAACATCGGTTAATATCCTTCGACCCCAATTACCGTCCTGTGTTATGGCCTGGTGAAGAGGAAGCCCGCAAGTGGATGTTGTATGGATGTTCTGTGTGTGATATTTTAAAAGTGGAAGCTAGTGAACTGGCATTTATTACCCAGCAAACTACTATTCAGAATGGAGTGGACTTTTTGCAGAAACATTATTCTATTTCTTTGATTCTTGTGACATCAGGAGAAGCCGGCAGTCAGGCATTTATGGGAAATCGAAAGGTATACCAGGGAGGCATTTCTCACCAATCGAACCATAGATACAACCGGTGCAGGAGATACTTTTCTTGGATGCTGTTTGGCCTATATTTTGGAGCAAGGCATGGAGCTTTCTGACCATCAGCTACAGGAAATGCTGTTTCGAGCTAACGCAGCTGCATCACTGGAAACTACTCGTAAAGGAGCTATTCGAGCCATGCCTACTCAAGCGGAACTTGAAGACTATCTAAAACAATTGACATCATTTTAATTTAAATAATAGGAGATTACATTATGAAAGGTACAATGAAGGTAGCCGTTATGAACGGCATTGGTCAAATGGGTTATACAAACAGAGATATTCCTCAGCCCAAAGACAATGAAGTATTGGTTAAATTGGAATATGTTGGCATTTGCGGATCAGACATGCATTATTACGAAACCGGACGTATCGGTGATTATGTGGTAGAACCTCCCTTCGTATTGGGACATGAACCGGGTGGAACAGTGGTCGAAGTGGGAAAGAACGTGAAACATCTGAAAGTGGGTGACCGGGTAGCTTTGGAACCTGGAAAAACTTGCGGACATTGCGAGTACTGTCGTGAGGGAAAGTATAATTTATGTCCCGATGTGGTGTTCTTTGCTACTCCTCCGGTAGATGGCGTGTTTCAGGAATATGTAGCTCACGAAGCCGATCTTTGCTTCAAACTGCCCGAAAATGTCTCTACTTTGGAAGGTGCATTGATCGAGCCCTTGGCTGTAGGCTTTCATGCAGCCAATCAAGGGAATGCACATGCCGGACAAACAGCCCTTTGTTTTCTGTGCCGGCTGTATCGGATTGGTATCCATGATGGCTTTGAAGGCAGAAGGTGTGTCTAAGGTTTATGTAGTCGATATAATGCAGAAACGTTTGGACAAGGCATTGGAACTGGGAGCGACTGGTGTCATCAATTCTAAAGAAGAAGATGTGTTGGAAACTATGGCAAAACTTACCAACGGAAAGGGGATAGATTTGGTGATTGAGACAGCAGGAATGGAGATAACCACCCGTCAAGCCATTCACGTGAATAAAAAAGGTGCTACCATTGTATTGGTGGGATATTCCAAGAGTGGTGACATGACTCTTCCGTTGAGCTTGGCATTGGACAAAGAACTCACATTCAAGACAGTGTTCCGATACCGGCATATTTATCCTATGGCTATTGAAGCCGTAGCATCGGGTAAAGTCAATTTAAAGGGAATCGTGACCAATGTCTTCGATTTCGGTGATATCCAGCACGCAATGGATAGCAGTGTACAGGATAAGGCTAATATTGTAAAATCAGTGGTGAAATTTTAATTGAATACACTTTTTAGAGTGTGCCTGTCAAGTACAGGCACACTTGCAAAATCCTTAAATAATCATATCATGAAAAATTTAGTAATAGGTATCGGAGAAGCTCTTTGGGATATATTGCCAGATGGAAAAAAGATAGGTGGGGCACCTGCTAATTTTTCTTATCATGTATCTCAGTTTGGTTTAAATAGTCTTGTCATCATTAGTGCAGTAGGCCATGATAAGTTGGGTAATGAAATTCTCAGTGATTTCGATGAGAAGCTTTTGAATCATCACATTTCAAAAGTAGAATATCCAACCGGGACAGTTCAAGTAGAACTGGATAACGAAGGAGTTCCCTATTATGATATTCGGGAAAATGTGGCATGGGATAATATTCCTTTTACAGATTCAATGAAGGGGTTGGCTCAACGTGCAAAAAGCTGTCTGTTTCGGTTCGCTTTCTCAGCGAAATATAGTGTCGCGCACTACAATTCACCAGTTTTTGGATGAAATGCCGGATGAAGGGACTTATAAGATTTTCGACATCAATCTGCGTCAAGGATTCTATACCAAAGAAATCCTATGCACTTCTATGCAAAAATGCAATATATTGAAGATTAATGATGAGGAATTGATTGCTGTCAGTCGTATGTTTGGTTATCCAGGTATTGACTTAAAGGATAAGTGCTGGATTCTATTAGCCAAATATAATTTGAAAAAATGCTCATACTTACTTGTGGAGTCAATGGAAGTTATGTCTTTACTCCTGGAGTTGTTTCTTTTATTGAGACTCCCAAAGTAATAGTGGCAGATACTGTAGGAGCCGGAGATTCATTTACAGCCAGTTTTATTGCATCAATATTAAAGGGAAAATCTGTAGAGGAAGCTCATCGGTTGGCAGTAAATGTTTCGGCTTATGTATGTACACAAAATGGGGCAATGCCACAATTACCAGATTATTTTATCAAATGATAGATTATGAAAAAATACATAGGTTTATTACTAATGTTGTTTTCATTGGAGGCAACTGCACAACTTCATATGAAGGCGAATTTACAAACGAACCATCTGTGGCGTGGAATAGAGGTAGCAGATGGGCTGGTCATTACGGGCGATGTAAATTACTCTTTATGCAATGGATTGTTTAACTTAGGTTTTTGGGGTGGAACTAATACCCAAGGTACATACAAGGAATTTAATAATCACATTTCATTTCAGTATAAAGGTTTTTCTTTGGCTTTGTGGGATACATATAATTTTTCAACAGGTGCTACATATAATAATAAGGAATTTTTTAATTACAAAGCTCACAGTACCGGACGCTTTTTAGATGCAATATTGAATTACTATTGTGGGGAAAGATTTCCTCTTTTAATATCTTGGTCAACGATAGTTTTCGGTCGTGACAGAAATAAAGAAAACACCGCCAATAAATACTCTACTTTTTTTGTTATCTGGAATACCCCATCTATACAAAAAAAATCCCGATGGCATGCAGATGCTGGAATTGGCGGAGCATTTGCTTTGAATAAAGCCGGTAGTAAAACTAATTTTTATGGTAATACAAATGGGATTGTACATGTTTTTTGCTAAAAGTAACCTTTGATTGGACATTAGCGAAGCATACGATGCCGATTCATGCTTGTATGGTATGGAATCCGCAAGCAGACAGAGCCTTTTTCAACTTGGTATCCAATTATTTAATTTATAAAAGGAAACATATATGGAAACATTGATTAATAATTACTGCATGGGGATACAACATATTGGTATTCCAACTATAGATATAGAGACTACGGTTAAATTTTATCAGCAGCTTGGCTTTAATGTGGTACTGCGAACCCAAAACAATAATCAAAAGGTTGCTTTTTAAAGAATTTGCTGAAAGATGCCATATCTACAAAATTCAGTTCTTCGGATATTTGCCGGATACTTATCTCATGATTATCCAACATGTCCAAAGCATGATAAATGATTTCTTTTTGCATATCATTTCGTGGGGTGTCTGTTTAAACGTTTCTTTCGTCAATCGAGTCAGGTGCTTGGTTGAAACACACAAGTAATCAGCATAGAATGTGACACTATGTTCTGTAACGGCATTTTCACAAATCAATTTCATGAAATTCATTAACAAGATGTCTTTTTTGTTAAGAAATTCAGGCTTTCAAAACAAATCTGTTTAACAAAGTAATAATCAATTCGTTGTAAATTTATTGATTTTTTATCGAGAAACAAAACAGGAACAAGATTACACTTTTAAGCGATTTTACATTTTTTCGTTTTCATATAACAAAAAAAAACGGAGCCAAGGTTAATCTTGCGTTCTTTAGTAAAAACGGATTTTGAGCTTCCTACGTCGTTTCATTAGCCGGACCAAGCGTTTTCGTCCTTCCGATTATGCCTGTCTGTCCGTCGAATTACTACAGTCTCCGGCGGCGGACTGTATAGTCCGTTGCAGTGGACCGTACAGTCTGCTACAGTAGACTGTACAGTCCATTACCGCAGACTGTAATAATCTTCCGTTTAAAAGGCCTTGACCGACCCCCGGGAACGGCTTATTCTTCCCTTTGTTTGTAATATGATATTTAAATCCCCAAGAATAACAAGTGACACAATAAGGGTTTTTAAAAGAGTGAAAAAGATCTATCTTCTAAATTTTAACATTGTTTTCTATTGTTTTTCAATGAAATAGGTGTATCTTTGCACTATGTTTAAAAAACTCGTATATCGGATTTGGTGTCGTAAACAATCTGTTCTCATAAATAGATTGTTTATTCGTGTATTCTCGGGATATTTTTTTCGAGAACAATTTCATATTACTATAATTTTATTTTTTAATTACACAGGGAGTATGGCTATACTTTCAGTGTATGTTTAATATATTACGACAATGAATAATGACAACAATACAATTCTAGGATTCGATGTAAATTTGATTTGTGATTTTTTCTTAAATACGGAGCGACAAGGACCCGGAAGTCCCGAAGTAACTCTTAAAGCATTAAGCTTTATAGATAATCTTACCGACAAATCCCTTATTGCCGATCTCGGCTGTGGAACAGGGGGCAGACAATGATCTTGGCACAACATGCGCCGGGGAAGATTACAGGCATCGACTTTTTCCCGGGATTCATTGAACGTTTCAACAAGAATGCCGAGAAACTGAATCTCCGGAATAGAGTGAAAGGCATAGTCGGTTCGATGGATGACCTTTCTTTCGAAAAGGACTCTTTGGACTTGATCTGGTCGGAAGGAGCCATTTATAATATCGGCTTTGAACGAGGCTTGAAAGAGTGGCGCAACTATTTGAAACCGGGAGGATACCTTGCCGTTTCTGAAAGTGTCTGGTTTACCGACCAACGCCCGGCAGAAATTCATGATTTCTGGATGAGTGCTTATACGGAAATAGATACGGTTCCCAACAAAGTAGCCCAGATACAAAAAGCAGGATATATTCCGGTTGCGACATTCATTCTTCCGGAGAATTGCTGGATAGAACATTATTTCACTCCTCAAGCTAAAGCCGAGGAAATATTCAGAAGAAAGCATGCAGGAAGCAGAATCGTAGAAGAATTGATAACATCCAATCATCGTGAGGCTGAGCTATATAGTAAGTATAAAGCATATTATGGCTATGCATTCTTTATCTGCAAAAAAAGGATTCTCACTGAGAAGGTGAGCGAATGACGATACAAAGAAGTATAAAAAGTGATTAACTCGGTTTAATAGAATAAATGATTCAACTTACTTTTAGGGAGACTGAAAAAGCTCCCTAAAAGTCTTTATTATAAACGAGAATATAAAGCAAAATACTTCCAAAGCGGTGCAGCCATCAATGATTGTTTCACCTCATCATTCAATAACAACGCTTTTACTTCTTCTTCATCCAGCAAATGCACTGTCAGATCTTCAGTTTCTTCCAAATGCTGGGTAGAGATTCGTTCTACCTCCGTAGCCAGATAACAATGAGTGATATTTGTCATGGTGCTGGCATTTGCTGAAACGGTCATAAGTTTTGTCCAATTTCCATTGCCATACCCTGTTTCTTCGTACAATTCACGTTGGGCAGAAAGCAAAGGTTCTTCTCCGGTTTCACAAACTCCGGCGCAAATTTCATAACGTGTTTCTTTTTATTCCGTGACGGTATTGGCGTACTAATACAAATTTACCCTCTTTGGTGATAGCAATTACATTTACCCAATCAGGGATATTCCAAAATATAATATTCAGGAATTTCAACTCCTGTAGGTAGTTTAACCCGGTCACGGCGTGCGGTCAGCCAAGGGCGGCGGATAAGATATTCACTTTCAATAATCTCCCATTTTCTATCGTCTTTTTCCATAAAGATTCTTTTTATTTGGATGAGAAGCAAAGATACTATCTTTGGAAATTAGAACAACTATAAAATAGTAGTTTTTTATTCACCTACTTCCAACTTATAAATCTTACCTTTGCTTTCAATAATAATCCTGTCATCATAACACATAAATTATGGAAAACCATATTAGCAAAAACTCCTCTATGTGGAATCCTTGGCACGGCTGCCACAAGTTAAGCGAAGGTTGTCGTCATTGTTACGTTTACCGTGGCGACAGCCAACGAGGTCGAGATAGTTCCATCATTACTAAAACCGGAAAATTTGACTTTCCCATACAGCGCAAACGAAACAACACCTATAAAATTCCTCCCGGCAATCTGGTCTATACTTGCTTCACTTCTGATTTTCTGATTGAAGAAGCCGATGAATGGCGTGAAGAAGCATGGCAAATGATGCGGGAACGTCAAGACCTCCACTTTCTTTTCATCACCAAACGCATAGACAGATTAAAAGAGTGTTTTGCCATCTGACTGGGGAGAAGGATACGAAAATGTAACTATTTGTTGTACTATGGAAAATCAAGACAGAGTAGATTATCGCCTTCCCATCTACAAGGCGGCTCCCATCAAACATAAAATCATTATTTGCGAGCCTTTACTAACAGAAATAGATTTCAGAGGAGAGCTTGGTCCTTGGGTAGAACAAATTGTTGTAGGTGGCGAGTCAGGTAAAGAAGCGCGTATATGCAATTATGAATGGGTACTTGATATCCGTCGTCAATCAGTGGAAAACAAAATCAATTTTTGGTTCAAACAAACCGGATATCGCTTGCTAAAAGAAGGTCATGAATATTTCATTGCCCGCCGGTTCCCAACATTCGCAAGCTAGAAAAAGCCGGGATAAACTATACGAAAGATTAATCAGATGATATATCTAATCGCTTATTCTAAAAAAGAACAGGCTTCGCTACCCTTCCATTTTGACAATATTCTTTTCATTTTGAAAAGGAATCAAAGACAGAAATGAAAGAAATAATTGATTTATAGGAGTCTCCTCTTTTGGTACACAATTTGTTCTCCTCTTAGATAGAAGTATGTGGTAAAGATAAAATGGAAAGAGAAGAAAACGTAAAACACTTTTTGGATTTAATCAGGCGTTCGAGACGTGGAAAATTCAAAATCTATATTGGGATGATAGCCGGTGTAGGCAAGAGTTACCGAATGTTGCAAGAAGCACATGAAATGCAAGAAAACGGTCTTGACGTCCAAATCGGTTATATAGAGACACATGGAAGAACCGGAACAGAAGCTCTATTGGAAGGGTTGACAATTATTCCTCGCAAAAAAAGATATTTTATAAAGGAAAAGAGATTGAAGAGATGGATTTAGACTCCCCTCTATCCTTCGGTTACATCCCGAATTGGTCATTATAGACGAACTGGCACATACTAATATAGAAGGCAGTCGTAATGAAAAGCGTTGGCAAGATGTCATGGAACTATTGGATGCAGGAATCAATATCATTTCTGCTGTTAATATCCAACATATCGAGAGTCTGAATGAAGAGGTGAAAGGAATTGCCGGCATCGAAGTTAAAGAACGCATTCCTGACAAAGTATTACAAGACGCCGATGAAGTTGTGAATATTGACCTTACTGCCGAAGAATTAATTAACCGCCTGAAAGCCGGAAAAATATACCGTCCTGAAAAGATTGAATTAGCTTTGAATAACTTTTTCAAAACAGAGAATATCCTTCAATTGCGCGAATTAGCCCTTAAGGAGGTCGCTTTCAGAGTTGAAAAGAAAGTAGAAAACGAAATCGTTTCTATTGATAAAGGGGTACGTCATGAGAAATTTCTTGCTTGTATCAGTAGCAATGAGAAGACACCACGACATATCATCCGTAAAGCAGCACGACTGGCTTCCCGCTACAATACTGTATTCTCAGCCCTTTATGTGCAAACACCGGTAGAAAGCACAGAACGTATCAATCTTGCCAGTCAGCGACATTTGCTAAATCATTTTAAATTGGTTACAGAATTAGGAGGTGAAGTGCTACAAGTAGCATCTGCAAATGTCTTAGATGAAATTATAAAAACTTGTCAAGAGAAGCAGATTACAACGATATGCATGGGACAGCCGGCATTCAAAATGCCTTCTACCCTATTCAGTATCTCGAAATACAAAAAATTTCTAGCGTCTTTGGCACAAATGAATATAGATTTGATTATACTTGCATAAAAATAAAGTCTATGAATATAAAAACAAAACTTACCCTTACTATCGGCATATTGGTAGCTATGATTGTATTATTAGTTGCTCTATCAGTAGTGAATTTACAAATATTAACAGCAACAGATCCTGATAGTCCTGCTGCCGGTCCGGGATTACAAAGAGCATTATTGTGGATTTCCATTGTAGGAGCAGCATGTATTTGCGTAGGTATCGGTATATGGTTGCGCCTTCCTGCATCTATCAATAAGCCCATTAAAGAAATAACAAACGGCATCCAGGAAATAGCCAATCATAATTACGAAAAACGGCTTGATTTAAATGGCAATCAGGAATTTGCTGAAGTATCAAAGAACTTCAACAGGATGGCCAAACGGCTGGAAGAATATCATGCCAGCACTCTTTCCGAAATGATGGCCGCTAAAAAATACATGGAAACTATCATAAATAGCATTAATGAACCATCATTGGTTTAAATAATGAAATGGAAATTCTTTTTATCAATGATGAAGCCTTGAATGTTCTCAATTTGAAAAGAGAAGAAGTGATAAAACGATCTGCTCAGGAAATTTCGATGCGTAACGACTTACTCCGCAGATTGGTACGCGAGTTAATAGACATTCCCTCACAAAAAATAAGAAGTGACAAAACCCAAAAAGAACCATTGAAAATATATGCTGATGATAAAGAAAGTTTCTTTCAAGTAAAATATATAAGTATCATTCAATCCGGCAGGAATAGTGCAACACCAGAAAAAAAAGGTCATGTCATTATGCTAAAGAATATCACGGAATTTAAAGAACTTGATTCTGCAAAAACGACTTTTATTTCAACCATTTCGCATGAACTCAAAACACCTATATCGGCCATCATGATGAGTCTACAGCTGTTGGAAGATAAACGTGTAGGAACACTGAATAATGAACAGGAAGATTTGACAAATAGTATAAAAGAAAACAGTGAACGTCTGCTGAATATCACCGGGGAACTACTTAATATGACTCAGGTAGAATCCGGAAAATTACAACTTAAACCTAAAATAACTAAACCTATTGAATTAATAGAATATGCCATCAAAGCCAATCGCGTGCAAGCAGAAAAATTCAATATTCAGATAGAAGTAGAATACCCGGAAGATAAAATAGGAAAATTTATTTATTGACAGTGAAAAGATTGCATGGGTGCTGACCAACTTGCTTTCCAATGCTATCCGCTACTCGCCGGAAAATGGGCATGTAGTAATCGGTGCCCATCAAACCGATGACAATTATATTGAAATGTATGTACAGGATTTTGGGAAAGGAATAGACCCACGTTATCATAAAAGCATCTTTGACCATTATTTTCGTGTCCCCGGAACAAAAGTACAAGGAAGTGGTTTAGGACTTTCTATTTCTCGTGATTTTGTAGAAGCACATAATGGAACATTGACCGTGCAGAGTGAGCTAGGTAGGGGTAGCAAATTTATCATGCGCCTAAAAGCTTAATATAGATATCTTCTAATCTGCTATGGAGAATTCTACTCTAAACAAGAAAACCCTCCATAGCAGATTATTTACCAATCACCTTTTATCATGTTTATGATTACTATTGATGACTACTCAATCCTGTGTACTGTTATGTCATGAAAATCTTGTAATAAAGTCAGCAACATACCTTCGTCATTGTATTTTTTAGACTTTATTACCATCGTGACATAATAGGTAGTCATTTCCCCCACTGTTTTTTCTTCCAACTGATAAGATACGATATTATAATCTTTTGAATTAAATTTTTTCGCCATTTTATTCAATGTTTCTTTATTGTCAGTCGAAAACTCAACCATAGAGCTCTTCATACCGATACTCTTAAAAAGATAACTCAATGCCTCCAAACCTATTAAAGTAAGAATAGTAGCCGAAATCCCCAGCCAATACATTCCGGCTCCTACTGCGAGTCCGATACCTGAGGTAGCCCATATACCGGCAGCCGTTGTTAATCCACGCACTATTTGCTTCTGAAAAATGATAGTGCCGGCACCTATAAAACCGATACCGCTCACTACCTGCGCTGCAACACGACTTGGATCTAAATCTATCCCCTCTATCTTTATAATTTCCATAAAGCCATATTGCGAAAACAATCATTATAAGTGCACTGCCCAGTGACACACAAGAAAATGAGTGCGATAACCTGCTTCTTTGGCACGATATTCCCGATCCAAGCCTATTACTGCACCAAGTGCCCCGGCTATAAACAACCTTAAAATAAAGTCCCATGTCATACTCATATTTTTTATCCTCCGCTTTTTATATATTAATCATCTTCATCTTCCATTAGATCGGGCAAATTCAGCATTTTCTGACTTTCTTCTGTCGGAAGAGCTTCCACTTGCCTTAGCTTACGTTCAATGGCCCGAGTGCGTTTACCCATTACCTCTTCCAGTTGGTCGCCGGCATTCTGCAAGTTTTTCTGAACTTTCTCCAATAGACCGCCAAACTTTCCAAACTCTGTTTTTACGGCTCCAAGCACGTTCCAAACTTCACTTGTACGTTTCTGAATAGCCAATGTACGGAATCCCATTTGCAAGCTGTTAAGAATAGCCCCTAATGTAGTCGGCCCTGTTACTACAATCTTAAACTCCTTTTGCAATGTCTCTACCAGCGAAGTCCGACGAATTACCTCTGCATAAATGTTTTCAAATGGCAAAAACATGATAGCAAAATCGGTAGTAAATGGCGGATCTACATATTTGTCATGAATATCTTTCGCCATTTTTTTTATCGTCATTTCCAATTGTCGTGAAGAAGTATCTATTAATGCAGCATCACCAACTTCATAAGCATCTTGATACTGTTCATAGATATCCTTTGGAAATTTAGCATCAATCGGTAAATATACAATTTCATTATTATCTTCTCTCCCAGGCAATTTAACGGCAAATTCTACAAACTCTGTAGCGTTCTTTTTAGTTTTTACATTAGCTTCATATTGTTCAGGACTCAGCATTTGGTCAAGTAAAGCCCCTAGCTGCACTTCCCCAAAAGTACCACGTGTTTTTACATTACTCAAAACTTTCTTTAATCCACCCACATCTTGCGCCAGACTTTTCATCTCTCCCAATCCTTTTTGTACATTTTCTAATTGAGTACGAACAATTTCAAATGACTGTCCGATTCGTTCATTCAATGTCTTTTGCAGTTTTTCCTCCACCATCATACGCATATCATCAAATCGTTTTTCGGTACTCTTTATGAGTGCATCCTGCTGTTTACCCATTGCTTCAAACTTCTCCCGTTGCATTTCATTACCTGTAAGCATGTTTTTTATGTAAGCTATCTTGCATTTGCCGAACAGAGAAGTTCAAAGTTTGGTTCAACTCAGAACGAAGTTCACGGATATTACGCCCCAATTCTTCTCTGTTTGCTTTCATTTCTTCATGAAGCAATAATTCCAAACGTTCCGTTTGCAAACGGTTATTTTTAGTCAGTACAACTACTAAATTGGCAATCAGCAATATAAGGATAATTATTATTAAAACCAGTTCCATAATTCTTGTTATTTATAGCAAATGTAGCAAATAATAAACGATATTCATTATATTTGCCTCAAAATTCACCTTAGCACTTATGAAGTATAAATTACTGGCATTAGATTTAGACGGAACACTGACTAATACCAAAAAAAGAAATTACTCCTTACACGACGGACTATTATTAAAGCTCAACAAAAAGGAGTGAAAATAATATTAGCAACAGGACGTCCCACTTATGGGGTGGCTCCTATTGCCGAACATCTTTGTTTAAGAGAATACGGTGGATACATACTTTCTTATAACGGAGGAAGGATCATCAACTGGCAAACAGGAAAAGTAATGTATGAAAACCTGCTTGAACGCTCCGTTATTCCATTTTTATATAACTATGCCAAGAAATGTGGTTTTACTATAATTACATATCATAATGAGTTTGTCATTACTGAAAACCCATATGATGAATACGTACAAAAGTTGGCATTGCTAAATGTTATGACAATCAAAAGAGTAGATAATTTCCTGTCAGCCATTGACTTTCCTGTTGGGAAGTGCATGATTGTAGGCGAACCGATTAAACTTGCGACCTTAGAAAATGAAATGCATAATGACTTAAAAGAGCTTTTGGGAGTTTATCGTTCTGAAGCCTATTTTTTTGGAATTGGTTCCCAAGGGAATTGATAAAGCACAAGCTCTATCTGTTTTATTGAAAGAATTAGGCAATAAAAAAGAAGAACTAATAGCAATAGGAGACGGATTTAATGATATCTCAATGATAAAATATGCAGGTTTAGGAGTGGCAATGGCGAATGCTCAAGATATAGTGAGGCAGAATGCCAACTTCATCACCGCCTCCAATGAAGAAGACGGTGTGGCAGCTGTTGTGGAAAAATTTATTCTTCACAACTGTTAAGGAGTGCAAAACTTATTATTGCTATTTTTTTAACATTAGAGTCTTAAAGTTTGCCGGATACGGAGTTTCAAACTGCATCAGTTCCCCTGTTATGGGATGATAAAAACAAAGTTTGAAAGCATGTAGTGCCAATCGGCCTAGCGGATTACATTCGCTACCATACCGTTCATCGCCAATCACCGGATGTCCAAGTTCTGACATATGAACGCGAATTTGATTTTTACGTCCTGTTTCCAAATCCAACTCCACCAGAGAATAACCATTCGCGCGTTTTATTGTTCTATAATGTGTAACAGCATATTTTCCCTCTCCATCATCATAAGGACTGGAGCTGACATGTAATTTACGATCGGTCAACCACGACTCAACAGTTCCTCCATCTTTCTCCATTTCTCCCGAAACAATAGCTACATAACGGCGATCGGTTACAATATCCTGCCAATTATCACGCAACGTATTTTGGGTCTTTTTCATCCTTGGCATACATCATCAGTCCCGATGTTTCACGGTCTAACCGATGAACAACAAATATACGGTTGTTACGATGCGAACGTTTTACATATTCGTTCAGGATATGTTGTGCTGTACGCTCCTTTTGATGCTCAGTGCTGACCGAAAGCAGTCCTTCTTTTTTTTCTCTACCACGATAATATAAGCATCCTCATATACCAGTTTCAACATCGGATTCTTGAATTCACGATTGTTTTTGGTTTTGCTCACCTGGAACTTTCATGCCGGGTTTCAGTTCAAAATTATATTGTGTAGTAATTATATTGTCTACCAATATAACCCGGTTAGTCAGCATTGTTTTTACTTTGCTACGACTGATTCCTGCCATTTTCTGCATCAGAAAATCCATCAATTCAGCAGGTTCATTAACATTATATACAGTATACTTTTTGCAACAGCCCGTGCAACGGGCTTGCCTGATTTATTATTTTTACCTCTTGACATAATTATCTTCTTTCAAGTAAAACCACATTCTCTACATGATGTGTATGAGGGAACATATCTACCGGTTGAACGGCAACCACTTTATATTTAGTATCCAGCAAAGACAAGTCGCGTGCCTGCGTTGCCGGATTACAACTGACATAAACAATACGTTCGGGTTCGGCAAACAGAATCGTATTTATTACATCATTGTGCATACCTGCACGCGGCGGATCGGTAATGATAACATCCGGACGACCGTGTTCATTAATAAACTCCTGAGTAAGAATATCTTTCATATCTCCCGCATAGAACAATGTATTGGTAATATGGTTTATCTCCGAATTTACTTTAGCATCTTCAATCGCTTCCGGCACATACTCTATGCCAATCACTTTCTTTGCCTGACGAGACACGAAATTTGCAATTGTTCCGGTTCCGGTATAAAGGTCATAGACGAGCTCATTTCCGGTCAGACCTGCAAAATTGCGTGCTACCTTATATAAGGTATATGCTTGCTCAGAGTTAGTCTGATAAAAAGATTTCGGACCAATCTTAAAGCGCAAGCCTTCCATTTCTTCAAATATATGGTCATTGCCCTTAAATAGCACTACATCCAAATCGTTAATAGTATCATTGCATTTATTATTGACCACATATAATAAGGAAGTAATCTGTGGAAATTTGTCAGCTATAAAAGCCAATAACTGCTTCATTTGCTCCATTTCGCTCTCTTCTGTAATTTTGCATTGAAGCAATACCATCAACTCTCCGGTACTTGATGTGCGAATCATCAGATTGCGGAGCATACCCTCCTGCGTACGAAGATTAAAGAAAGAATAATTGTGTTCATATGCGTAGTCACGGACAGCGTTACGGATTTGATTGCTGATATCGTCCTGCAGCCAACATTTCTCAATGGCAAGCACTTTGTCGAATGCACCCGGAATATGGAATCCTACAGCATTCATCTGATCATACTTCACATCCGCCTTCACCTCTTCTTCGGTCAGCCAGCGCTTATCAGAAAATGTAAATTCCAATTTATTACGATAGAACTCTGTCTTTGCAGACCCCAGAATAGGAGAAATTTCCGGTAATTCAACTTTCCCGATGCGAACCAGATTATCCGTTACCTGTTTTTGTTTATACTTTATTTGTTCATCATAGGGCAAGCATTGCCATTTACAACCACCGCACACGCCATAATGCTGACAAAACGGGACAGCTCTTTTAGGAGAATATTCATGGAAATTCACTGCCACTGCTTCTGCATAATGGTTTTTCTTCTACGTTTTATTTGCAAGTCCACCACATCACCGGGAACAACATACGGCACAAACACTACTAAATCATTCACTTTCGCCAAAGCTTTACCTTCGGCAGCTACATCTGTGATGGTTACCTTCTCTAATAGAGGGAGCTCTTTTCTTCTTTCTAGCCACTTTCTAAATAAGTTAATTTGTAGCAAAAATAAGCATTTTCTCCGAATTTATCCCTATAAAACGAAATATATTAAAATTGCAAAGTAGAAATTGCAATTTCTGCTGTTTTTTTTCATTAATTCGTTTGGAAATAAATAAAATATGTATAGTTTTGCGATTACAATTTTTGAACGAGTTAACTTTAAATACATTATTTATGGAGAAAAAAAAGAGTTTATACCTTCGGAAACGGAAAAGCAGAAGGTAAAGCAGACATGAGAGAACTGCTTGGTGGAAAAGGTGCTAACCTGGCTGAAATGAATCTGATCGGTGTACCCGTTCCTCCGGGTTTCACAATCACTACCGAAGTATGTACAGAATATTATGATTTAGGAAAAGACAAAGTCGTAGAACTACTCAGAGAAGATGTTGAAAAAGCTATCGCCAACATTGAGAACCTGATGAATTCTAAATTTGGTGATGTAGAGAATCCCTTATTGGTTTCTGTGCGTTCCGGTGCTCGCGCTTCTATGCCGGGTATGATGGACACTATTCTGAATCTGGGTTTAAACGATGAAGTAGTAGAAGGGTTAACCCGTAAGACCGGTCGTCCCCGTTTTGCATGGGACTCTTATCGTCGTTTTGTCCAAATGTATGGTGATGTGGTTTTAGGTATGAAGCCCGTAAATAAAGATGACATTGACCCATTTGAAGCTATTATCGAAGAAGTAAAAAGAAGCCAAAGGTGTAAAACTGGATAACGAATTGGAAGTAGAAGACCTGAAAGAGTTGGTAAAACGTTTTAAAGCAGCTGTTAAGGAACAAACCGGCCAAGACTTTCCGACTAGTGCTTACGAACAACTTTTGGGGTGCTGTCTGTGCTGTATTCCGCAGCTGGATGAATGAACGAGCTATTCTTTACCGCAAAATGGAAGGTATTCCTGCAGAATGGGGGTACTGCAGTAACCGTTCAGGCAATGGTGTTCGGTAATATGGGAGACACTTCTGCAACAGGTGTATGTTTCTCTCGCGATGCCGGTAACGGTGAAGATCTGTTCAATGGTGAATATTTAATTAACGCCCAAGGTGAAGACGTGGTTGCCGGTATCCGTACTCCGCAGCAGATTACCAAAATCGGTTCTCAGCGTTGGGCCGAGCGTGCCGGTATCTCTGAAGAAGAACGTGTAGCCAAATATCCTTCCATGGAAGAGGCTATGCCGGAAATCTATAAAGAGTTGGATGCGCTTCAGACTAAATTGGAAGACCACTACCGTGATATGCAAGACATGGAATTTACTGTACAAGAAGGTAAACTGTGGTTCCTTCAGACTCGTAACGGTAAACGTACTGGTGCTGCTATGGTAAAGATTGCCATGGATTTGTTGCATCAGGGAATGATTGATGAAAAGACAGCGTTGAAACGTTGTGAGCCTAATAAATTGGATGAACTACTTCATCCCGTATTCGATAAACAGGCGTTAAAAGAAGCCAAAGTATTGACTCGAGGCTTGCCCGCTTCTCCGGGTGCAGCTACCGGTCAGGTTGTATTCTTTGCCGAAGATGCTGCTAAATGGGCAGCAGATGGTAAGAAAGTGGTCATGGTACGAATCGAAACCTCTCCTGAAGACTTGGCAGGTATGGCTGTAGCACAAGGTATTTTGACTGCACGTGGCGGTATGACATCTCACGCAGCCGTTGTAGCCCGTGGTATGGGAAAAATGCTGTGTATCCGGTGCAGGAGCTATCAATGTAGACTACAAGAACCGTACTGTAGAAATAGAAGGTATCGTACTGAAGGAGGGTGATTTCATCTCTTTGAACGGTACTACCGGTGAAGTATATAAAGGTAAAGTAGAAACCAAAAGCAGCAGAAGTGTCCGGTGACTTTGCCGCACTGATGGATCTTTGCAACAAATATACCAAATTAGTTGTCCGTACTAACGCCGATACTCCGCATGATGCAGAAGTGGCCCGCAGTTTTGGTGCATGCGGTATCGATCTTTGTCGTACGGAACACATGTTCTTTGATGCAGAGAAGATTGTTGCCATGCGTGAAATGATTCTGGCTCCCGACGAAGCAGGACGCAGAAAAGCATTGGCAAAACTTCTCCCCTATCAGAAAGCTGACTTTAAGGGTATCTTCAAGGCTATGGACGGATGTCCGGTGAATGTTCGTTTGCTCGATCCTCCTTTGCATGAATTTGTTCCCCACGATTTGAAGGGACAGGAAGAGATGGCTCAGGCTATGGGAGTAACTGTACAGGAAATTCAGAAGCGTGTAGAAAGCTTATGTGAACACAACCCGATGTTGGGACACCGTGGTTGCCGTTTGGGTAACACCTATCCGTGTATCACAGAAATGCAGACTCAGGCTATTTTGGGTGCTGCCATCGAACTGAAAAAGAGAAGGTTACGACCCGCATCCCGAAATCATGGTTCCGCTGACCGGTATTCTGTATGAGTTTGAAGCTCAGGAAAAAGTGATTCGTGACGCTGCTGCCGAGTTGTTTGAAAGAGAAGGAATGGAAATTCCGTTCAAGGTAGGTACCATGATTGAGATTCCTCGTGCCGCGCTGACAGCCAACCGCATTGCCAGTCGTGCAGAATACTTCTCATTTGGTACAAATGACCTTACCCAAATGACTTTCGGTTACTCTCGTGATGACATCGCTTCATTCTTACCGGTATATCTTGAAAAGAAGATTCTGAAAGTAGACCCATTCCAGGTACTTGACCAAAACGGTGTAGGCCAACTTATTGAAATGGCTGTGGATAAAGGCCGTTCTGTTCGTCCCGACTTGAAATGCGGTATCTGCGGTGAACACGGAGGTGAACCTTCATCTGTTAAGTTCTGCCACAAAGTCGGTTTGAATTATGTATCATGTTCTCCGTTCCGCGTGCCTATTGCCAGATTAGCGGCGGCGCAAGCTGCGGTAGAAGAAGCTTAAAAAATAGCTAAATATTAAAAAAGGTCAGGCGGTTAACCTTTATCACAAGGTATTATCGCCTGACCTTTTTTTAGTATGTTTGTTATGTAGAACGATATACTTCCCAAAGTCTTTCAGAAAGTCCTAAGTCTTTTTGAGAGAGATGAAAATCCTCATCAACTATTCGTCACACAATGTATCAGAATTTCCGCCACGACGCGGACTGGAAGATAATATCAGCACTTTCTTTGCCATAATTCGTATTTTAAGAGTTATTTTTGTTTCTTTTCCAACGGCAAAGATAAACTATCCGCCAATAATTTCTGTAGATAATTTACAGATAAAATAACCTCGATTACGGATTCTTCTTTCCTCTTATCTAAAATTCGTAAATCCCTCTTGCAAATAGGGAAATTCCCTATATAAATAGTAGTAATATTCTCTTTATAGTATCATTTTCCCCCACCTATTTTTGCAGTATAAGAAAAAAACAGTAAACTAAAATCAAATGGATTATGAAAACAAAGATAAGAGAATGCTTCGGTCTATTGGTATTTGTCCTAACCATGCTTAGTTTGACTTCATGCGAAGTAGAAATAGATAGTTGGTATGATAATGATGATTATAGTGAGGTATATTATAGAAAGACACATGAACTGTGCAGCCGTACATGGCAGGAAAGTTGGGAGCAAGATGGAAAATATTACACTCAGCGATTGGACTTTTATGAAAATCGGACCGGAAAAAGACTATATACGAGTGGAGTATCGAGATGGCTGCGTAACTGAAGACATATATTACTTTGATTGGAATTGGGATAACAATACACAAACATGTATCCGTATGAAATACGGACCGGATGACGTCTCTTATTTTGAACGCATCTGGATGAGCGACAATACACTAAGTGGTTTGCTTGACGGTACAGAAGTTTATTTATTTTAAAGGAAGGTATTAGGAAAAAAGAACGAGGTGGCTGTCAAAAGGCAGTCGCCTCGTTTCCATATCAGTACTTTCTTTGATAATGTAGATAAAGTTATTCGTTCTTCAGACTGAGAATGGGGTTTTCGTTGGCTATCCGCCATGACTTGATAATCACACAGCCCACGATGAACGCCAAAACAACGATGAATACACCTGTATAAAACAGCCAATCGGTAGTCATTACATCCCGAAACTGCGACTTCCATACCATTCCTGTATAGTGCGAAAGAACAACGCCTATCAATATGGCCGGTACAGCGATACGGATGACATCTGTTGACAACATCAGCAAAATGCCTTTCACTTCCGCCCCATTAATCTTGCGGATGGCAATTTCCTTACCCGACGCCGTATCTCATCATTAATATAACCTACCAATCCCATCAGTGTGATGGCTAAGATAGCAATGGTTGCCAAAATGATAGAATCCCGAAAAACGCGTTCTGAATGGAAAGAACGTTCCATCTGTTTGGCATAAGAGGTAAACTGTACATTATCTTGCGGATAAAGTTTCTTCATTTCTTCGTTCAAGCGTTTGAGGTTATCATCAAACGGTTCTTTCAGCCTCACATGCATTACATTGCCACGTCCGCTGCTCCAACGAATCTCGACCGGCTCCATTTGCGCCGCATCAATAAATCTGAACCCATCCAATATACCTGTCACCGTACCATGTTCGGGTACATACTCACCTACTCCGTTATTGTCCCACTTCATGGCACGCACAAATTCTTCGTTGACCAGTATTTCCCCTTCGGCTGTCGGTGCTTTTCCCGTTTTCAACCTCATCCCTATAAAATTAAAGAACTCCCTGTCAAAGAAAGTCAGGCGCGGAGAAAAAATCATATTGCCACTATTGTCATTCACCGGATAAGGAGACGGAAATCCCAACATTCCGGCTTCTGCCGTAGCAGCCCCTTCCACGTATGGCAGGTTATGAAGCAAACTGAGTGTGTTGTCCACATGCTCATACGAATCATAAACAGACGCCAACCGTTCCATATTGTAGCCTAAATCTTTTGACATCGTATAATGGTATTGAGAAAAGACTACACACGTCATCCCGACTAAGAATGCCGTACCTGCAAATTGCACAAAAAGTAACGGATACTTCCAGCGTTTCTTGTTTTCAGTGTATTGGCGGAAAACCTGGGTAACAGGAATTGAAGAAAAAAGAACCGTCCCGGCATGATACCTCCTATGAAGAACAGAAACAGCACCACCAAAGCAGGAGCCCAAATGTTTTGCAAGCTAAACAGTTCTCCGACTGGTGTCTGAATCAGTTCTTCTATTTTTTCATTGAAATTGAGAATGATAAAAGCAATCAAAGCTAAAGATATACATACGATTATGGCTGTTTCCCACAAAAACATTCCGAATATGCCTCCTGTACCTGCCCCATTGCATTTGTGTACGCCAATGGCTTTGGCACGGTAAGCCAGCGAAGAGAGAGAAATAAGCACGTAATTCAATGTCGCGGTGAACAGTAATGCTATTGCAAGTATACCCATAATATAAAAAGCATTTTCACTGTATTCCAATTGTCGAGATGCAGTCTGCGCAATGGAGAAACCATTACCTCAATACCTTTTACTCCAAACTTTCCATAGTGGTCCATGGGCATATATTGGCTCATGATGATAGACGTTATACCTTTATTGATAATTTCCGCATCTGCTTTTGAATGCTTCAGGCGGACAAAAGCCTGATAATTGCCACCGGTGTTCCATCCCAATCCGCCTTTGTAATATTTCGTGCGATTGGCAATAGAGATAACGGCTTTCGGGCGATATAATGTGGTATTCAGAGGGATATCGGCATAAATACCTTTGACTATAAAAGGCTGATAATCTCCACCAATATTGTATAACAATGTTTTTCCTACCGCACCATCACTTCCGAAAACCTCTTTGGCAAAGGATTCGGACAAGAATATCATATCCGGGTTAGCTAAATCAAGCGCATTGCCTTTGTATAAAGGAAGCCCCATTGTTTGAAAAAAAGCAGAATCGACCATAAGAACCGTTTCCCTATAAGCTTTATTTCCATGAGACATCTTCCCATAAGCCTCTGTTACTGTCGTAAAACTTTCCACTTGAGCGGAAAAGTGCCGGGCAATCGCAGCAGCAGTAGGATAAATGTTATTGCCATGAAGCGGCTTTCCACCATCCCACCCTGTTTTTACCACATACAGCTGTTCGTTGTCCCGGTAAAAATTATCATAGCTCAATTCGTATGCTACTTTAGCAATCAAAATAACGGAGACAAGCAAACCTAAAGTAATGGATACCACTTTGACTATATTTGAACCTTTTCCACGAATGACATTTTGGATAGCATATTTCAATTGTTTCATTGCATTATGGTGTTTTATTTATGACTACTCAATACTAATTACTAATTTATTCTGATTTGATACTCTTTACCGGATTTTCATTAGCAATGCGCCACGCTCTGATTACCACACAGGTCACGACAAGCAACATTACGAACAAAGCAACTCCAATAAAATATAAAACATTCAAATTTATCTGTTCCGGAAATTGTTCAAGCCATACTCGTCCGGTAGAATAAGCTATTAAAGTTCCTATACATACAGAAGGTATCGATACATTCAATATGTCACGAATCAACAAGCGAAGAATACCGGTAGCTTCCGCACCATTCACTTTGCGAATGGCAATTTCTTTGGAACGGCGTTGAGTTTCGTCATTCACATAACCTATCACACCCATAATAACAATAAGAAGAATGAATCCCGAAGTAATCCACACAGAATTACGGAAACGATAGACATCTTTATAAACCGTATCCAACATATTGCTTACCAATTGAAACTGCAAGGAAACATTCGGATAGGTCTTGGCTACAAATTCATCCAGTTTTTTTCTTATTCTCCACATACGGTTGTTTCAGGCGGACGTTGAAGGTGTTGCTCGCATCTTTGACACACAAAGTAAGGCAATAGGCGACTGTTCATGAAGAAAGGTAAAGTTACGCACATCACGAAACACACCGACAATGGTTCCTGCTTTAGAAAAATTATTCAATCTCTTTCCAACGGCTCCATCCGACCATTTCATCAAACGCACCACTTCCTCATTAACCAGCAAGTCTCCCGGATTCTTCATCGGACTTCCTTCTATTATCTTTATTCCCATTACATCCGTATAATCGGAAGTACACGAATTCCAATTCAAGTTTCCAATACGTTCTCCACTGTTACTAACTAGCGGACGTGTCCAATACTCACCGATTACATTGCAAGTAGAGCGTGCAACACTTTCCACCATAGGCTGACGACGGATATTGTCGGCTATGTTTTCAGCTTCTTCCGGTTGAAGAGAGACATTAGCCGCAACCAGTCCCGGAACTTTTATTCCCATATCGCGGTTCATCAAATGATTATATTGCAACAAGGTTACCAATAATAAACCTAATACAAAAGAGACTCCTGTAAACTGTACAAATAGCAAAGAACGTTTCCAGCCTTTTTGGGCATTCGTATATCGTCGGAACACCTGTGTGACGGGAATGCGTGCAAACAATCTTCCCGGCAATACTCCTGTCAGCACAAACAAGACAAGAATGGTTAATGCAGGTACCCATAAAGTTTCCCATGTAAAAAGGGCAGGCAAAGTAACTGACAGCAAATCTTCTATAACCTCTTGTGCATTGATTATTATGAATAAACTGATGACAACGGATAGAAGAACAATGATACCTGTCTCCATCATGAACATCCCGAAAACATTACCGGTACTTGCTCCGCTACACTTATGTACACCAACCATTTTAGCTCGACGACTCATGGCAGCAATAGCAATCAGCATATAGTTCATGATAGCAACAAAGAAAATAGCAAACCCCAAGAAGCCGTATATAACAAGACGTTTGACTGTATCCAAACTTTCCAAATGGTAGTTAACCAGCGGAATAGCACTATACTCACAGATAAAATTATAAAAAGCCGGTTGATGTATATTTCTCTATCACACTCTGAATCCTTTTTATTCACAACTTCAATATCGGAAGCATTGCGCAAACGCAATAATGAAAGAAATACATCATTACCTTTCCATCCGTAACCTGCTATATAACCGTCTTTGTTATGGATAGAGATTACCAAATCACAATAAAAGATAGTGTTTTTCGGAATTTCCTTGTATACTCCCCGTATTGTCACTTCGATTTGCTTATCCAATGTAAGTGTTTTCCCTATCGGGTCTTCATCGCCAAAGCATTTACGTGCAAAACGTTCGGACACATAACCCGAACCGGGTACAGCCATATCTTTCACATTACCTTTCAGCATCGGAATGCCCAAAGTCTGGAAAAAGCAAGTGTCTGCCAATAAGTATTTGACGTTATTCAGCAGTTTGTCTTCTTTATATAGATTCCAGGCATTATCGGGATAAATGCAAGTGGCACTTTCGATTTGTTCGGGTAGATTTTCAGCCAGCGCTGCTGCTAAAGGAGCAAATAATGTATAATCATAATTATCTCCATCATCCCCCACTATTTTTCCCGATTTAGAATCAATAAACAGTTCACGAGCTAAAGCCAGACGTTCTGCATCGGGATAACACTTCTCATAGCTTAATTCAAAAGCAATTTGCGAGAATAACAATATGCCGATAGTCAGTCCGAGTGAAAGAGAGATGAGCTTCGTCACATTACTTCCACGCCCGTGAAGAATCGTCTGGATTGCATAATATAATTGTTTCATCTGTGTTGTCTTGGGCTGTTACTCTTTTGACGTTTGCTACAATGCTACCATCAAACAAATGGATAATTCGATGCGCAAAACTTGCATCGTGTTGTGAGTGAGTCACCATAACAATGCTGGTACCCTCTTTATTCAGTTCCGTCAATAAATTCATAACTTCGCTTCCGTTCTTTGAGTCCAAATTACCGGTAGGTTCGTCCGCCAAAATCAGTTTCGGATTAGTTATCACGGCACGTGCAATGGCAACACGCTGTTGCTGACCTCCCGATAACTGTTGAGGGAAATGCTTGGCACGATGACTGAGATTCATACGTTTCAATATTTCGAGGACACGCTCTTTGCGTTCACTCGCCTTAATACCCAAGTAAGTCAAAGGTAGCTCCACATTTTCAAACACATTCAGCTCATCTATCAGATTGAAGCTCTGAAAGACAAAACCTATTACTCCTTTGCGGAGTTGTGTACGCTCCTTCTCTTTCAATCCTGCCACTTCCTTATCTATCAACTTGTAACTTCCTTCGGTTGGGTTATCCAGTAATCCCAAAATATTCAGCAGAGTAGATTTGCCGCAACCGGAAGGTCCCATGATAGCAACAAATTCTCCTTCTTTGACTTCCATACTTACGTGGTTCAATGCTATGGTCTCCACTTCTGAAGTGCGAAACACTTTACTCAAATTCTCAATCTGTATCATATTCGTTTTTATTGTTTAATTATTCACTTTTAATACTGTTCACCGGATTATCATTTGCTATTCTCCATGTCTTTATCACCACACAACCAATGATAAAAAGTAAAGAGACAAAAAAGCTATCAGGATATAATAGTATATCGGAAATTCAGCCGTTTCAGAAAACTGGTCCGTCCACAAAGCTCCCAAATACCAGGCCCCCAATGTTCCGATACACACCGCAGGCATTGAAGTCCAAAATATATCTTTCGAAAGCAAAAGCAAAATAGAAGATGCCTCTGCCCCATTTACCTTACGAATGGCTATTTCCTTACTGCGACGTTGCATCTCATCATTAATATAACCAATCAATCCCATCAAGGTAACAAAAAGGATGGTTATGGTGGCCATTAGCGCAACACTTCGAAAATCGACCACAGTGCTGATTTGTAGTTCTGTTGCCCGTGTTTCAGACACAAAATTCAAATCTCCATCCGGCCAAATATTCTTCACATCTTCATTGAGTTTCTTTAAGTTCTCATCAAACGGCTCTTTCAGCTTTACTTGAATACAGCCACTAAAATCAGAACGATATTGGAATACAACCGGTTCCTCTGGCACGAAAATAGGATTAGATGAACGAAAATCTTCCGTCACTCCCACAATAGTACCCAATATCTCATCATTGTTACGAACCTGGCGACCGATAGGATTCTCTTTCCAATGCATAACTTCCAGGAACTTCCGGTTAACCACAACTTCATCCTGTTGCTTCAGGTTACGTCCTTCTTTCAGTTTTATTCCCACAAACGGAAGATAGTCTTTGTCAATTGCATTGCCTCGCATACTATATTGCTTTCCACTTTCCGTAGTAACCAGACAACCACTCATTCCTTCATATAGGGGCATACTGCTACTTGCAACAGCTTCTACATAAGGCAAATTTTGAAAAGTAGAGCGTGCGTTTTCAGGATTACTGAAATAGTAATAGGTAAAAGCCATGCGTTCTGTGCTGAAACCTCGGTCTATATTGGTCATGTGATTGGATTGCACCAATACAAGCGCCAACAATGCAAAGATGAATGCCGTACCGGTAAATTGGATGAAAAGTAACGGACGCTTCCAGCTTTTCTTGCCTTCCGTATATCTGCGAAAGACCTGCGTAACCGGTATTCTTGAAAATTGTAATCCCGGCAATACACCACCCACTATGAAGATAAATAAAACGGCACAAACCGGTGCCCATAGATTCTCATAAGTAAACATGGCCTCCAGACTGGCATCTGCCATTCTTTCAAGCGGTTCTTGGAAATTAAGCATAAGGAAAGCCATCAATAGGACAGAGAGGAAAATAAGAATCCCTGTTTCCCACAGAAACATTTTCATGATTCCCCAATCTGACGCTCCATTACACTTGTGCACACCAATGATTTTGGCACGGCGACTCAGTGAAGAAATGGAAATTAGCACATAGTTCAATGTAACAGTAAACAATAGAATACCTGCTAAGATAAGCAATACCCAAATAATACCCATGCCATCATAATTCATAGCCAGTCTTAAATCCGAAAAGGGAATCAGGCGAAGCGACCAAGTATAATTCTTATCCTTATCTTCCTGCGGAATATATTTTTCCAACATTTGGTCTATGCGACTATTTATCGTTTCCATGTCGGAGGGATGGCGTAAGCGAATATAAGCAAAATAACTGTCACCTCCATTCCACCCCCAATAGTCCCAGCCATATTTTCGTGTGGTAGCCATAGATATGATAACCCTCAAATCATAAAATGTAGAATTCTCAGGATAGTCTTCATAAACACCTTTTATGGTCATCGGCATGCTTTTATTCAAATTCACAACCTTGCCGACAGGATCAGTCCCGGCAAACATTTCTTGTGCCAAGCTCCGGCTGATAAACAGTATATCGGGATTATTCATTTCCGAAGCCTGCCCTTGCAGTATCTTTGTTCTCATTGTCTTAAAGAAACAACTGTCGGCTATCAATACACCCGGACTGAAACGAACGTCATCCTTATAAAGAGAAGTTCCTCCCCACCAGAAATGCGTTGTTGTGGCACTTTCCACTTCTTTGGGAAAACTTTCGGCTATGGCACCGGCCATAGGGCCCATTGTCATAAAGCCGGTGTCCTTCTCCCCGTTATGATTCCATTCAATCTGCACGGCAGCCAGACATTCGGAATCCTCATAGCAAGTATCATAATTAAACTCGAAGGCTTCGCGCGCGAATATCAAGATACTGACCGTCAAACCCAGAGTCAGCGAGATAACCTTTATAAGATTAGCCCCACGCCCATGAATCAATGTCTGAATTACATAATAAAGTTCTTTCATATTTTATTTTTTGTTTCTATTCGTTCTCTTAAAGAATAATGCAGAAAACGTGCCAAAGTCACAGTCCTCTATAAATAAGAGCTTTAGTTATTTCATTCCGCCCCGATAGTGTCTAATAATTAGACAGCAGTGTATGATAATTAGACAACAATGGTTTATTGCTGTTCCAAAAAAGCTTATGTGTAATAATTAGACACTGCTTAGGAGGTTAGGCGCCAAATACTTATCTTTGTTTCAAGAATAAACCAAAAGATTATAGATATGCAAGGAACCATAATTGTGGTAGACGATAATAAAGGGGTGCTTTCTGCCGTTAAGCTGCTGTTGAAGAATAGCTTTGAGCGTATCATTACCCTCACCTCACCTATCACACTGCCTGCCGTGCTGCGTGAAGAGAATGCACAGGTGGTATTGCTTGATATGAACTTCAGCAGTGGGCTTAATACCGGCAATGAAGGGCTTTACTGGTTGCACGAAATAAAAAAAAAATGCAACCGTCATTACCCGTCGTGCTATTTACTGCTTACGCTGATATCGATTTGGCTGTACGTGGTATAAAAGAAGGAGCCGCGGATTTTATCGTGAAACCTTGGGATAATACCCGATTGGTAGATACACTGTCAGCTACATGCCGAAACAGTTCTAAAGGAAAGAAAAAAAAAAGCAGAACTCCGCAGGGTGGTATCATCAATGTATTGGGGTGAAAGCAATGCCATGAAACAGTTGAGGACACTGATAGAGAAGGTAGCCCAAACAGATGCAAATATCCTGATTACCGGAGAGAATGGTACCGGGAAGGAAATGCTGGCACGCGAAATCCATGCGCTTTCCGAACGATGCCGGCGCAATATGGTAACGGTGGATATGGGTGCCGTTACTGAATCTTTGTTTGAAAGCGAATTGTTCGGGCATGTAAAAGGTTCGTTCACCGACGCCCATTCCGACCGGCAAGGAAAATTCGAAGCGGCTCATGAAGGTACTCTCTTTTTGGACGAAATAGGCAATTTGCCTTATCACCTGCAATCCAAGCTCCTTACTGCCATTCAACAGCGTAGTGTGGTGCGTGTGGGCAGCAATGATCCCATTCCTGTAGATATCCGTTTGATTTGCGCCACTAATTGCAATTTGGAAGAGATGGTACTCAAAGGCAGGTTTAGGGAGGATTTATTATACAGAATAAACACCATTCATCTATATTGAAATTCCTCCTTTACGTGACAGAAAAGAAGATATTATCCCCTTGCCGAACGGTTTATCGACCGTTTCTGTAAGCAGTATGACAAAGGAAATATCATTCTTTCCTCTTCCGCAAAGGACAAGCTGCGCGAGCATCCTTGGTATGGGAATATTCGGGAACTGGAGCACGCCATTGAGAAGGCTGTCATCATTAACGAAGATGGAATATTGAATAACGAACATTTTCACTTTCCCCCGTAAAGCCGGCACGCCTCCTGCCGAAGCTGCCGTCTCCACATTGGAAGAAATGGAGTTGCAGATGATTCAAAGAGCCATGGAAAAATGTAACGGAAACCTTTCGGCCGTGGCTGCCCAACTGGGAATAACGCGTCAGACCTTATATAATAAAATGAAGAAATTCGGTTTATGATGAAAAAAGTGACTGCCTCTTTTATCTTCCGCCTACTTGTTGTTGTCGCATTGGCGACATCCGGTTTATGGCTGTATATGCACCACAATTGGTTATGGTTATGCCTTGTCGTTCCCTTATTCTTCGTTTCAATATATTGGTTTCATCGCCTGTATACCTATAATACAAGAAAAGTGGCATTTTTGCTTGACGCCATTGAGAATGACGACCCGGCTGTGCGATTCTATGAACATAGCCCCGACAAAGACAATTCATCGGTCAACATGATGCTGAACCGCATAGCGCGAATCTTATATAATGTAAAACAGGAAACAGCCCAACGTGAGAAGTATTACGAGCTGATTCTTGACTTCGTGGAAACAGGAATCGTTGTACTCAACAGTAAAGGTGCTGTCTATCAAAAAATAAAAAAGCAACGCAACTATTGGGAATGGACGTCTTTACACATACCAAACAACTATCCCGCATTTCAGACGAACTGAAAAAAGTGATGGAAGAAGCTCTTCCGGGAGATAAATCACAAGTACAGGTCAGTACGGAGCGCGGTACAATCAATCTGGCACTACGCGTGTCGGGCATAAATATCAAAGAGGAAGAACTACGTATTATCGCTCTCAGCGATATCAACCGCGAGTTGGACGAACGGGAGATTGATTCATGGATTCGGCTTACCCGGGTTTTAACTCACGAAATCATGAACTCCCTTACTCCCGTCACTTCGTTGAGTGAAACCTTGCTGCAATTACCGGGAGCTGAAAACGAGGAGATGCGGCAAGGATTGGAAACGATTCACACGACAGGCAAAGGACTGATAAATTTCGTCATGTCTTATCGCAAACTGACACGTCTTCCTTCACCGGAACCTTCACTGTTCTATGTACGTCCCTTCCTCGAAAGAATGATAAAACTGGCGTGTCATCAGCATCCTTGTCCTCATATCAGCATTTCCCTGCATGAAGCGAAAGACGATTTGATTGTCTTTGCCGACGAGAACCTCATTGCTCAAGTGGTGACTAACCTGCTTAAAAACGCCATTCAAGCAATTGGTGATACACCGGACGGACTAATCACCCTGAGAGCATACTGTGACGAACAGGAAAGTGTACATATCGAGATTGCTAATAATGGTCCTGTGATCGACCCCGAAGCTGCCGAACAGATTTTTATTCCTTTCTTTACCACCAAAGAAGAAGGAAGCGGAATCGGTCTGAGCTTGAGCAAACAAATTATGAGACTTAGCGGTGGCACACTGACATTGTTGCCTTATAAAGAAGACAGGCAGACTACCACATTTGCATTGGTGTTCAGTTAAACTCTTCTCTTGACCCAAAATCAAATAAAAAAAAATCTCCTTTCACTACTGTCAATCAAAAACTATATTTCAGTTCTTTATGACAGCAGAGAAAAAAGAGATTTATATCTAAAAAGTATTTGAGTATTTTTTAGTTCCCTGATTTTTACTTAGCCACTTTTTCCAATCTCTTCATAATAGAGAACATAAATAAAGCAGCAACCAGACAGCATACAATCAATACACTCCATACCATCCACAACTGCATTTCACCCCAAATCTTACCAATTTCACCAACCAACTTATTACCTAATGCAGTAGCTACAAACCAACCACCCATCATCAATCCTTTATATTTGGGAGGTGCAACTTTAGAAACAAATGAAATACCCATTGGTGATAGCAGCAATTCAGCAAAAGTCAACACCAAATAAGTAGAAATCAACCAATTAGGAGATACTAATTGAGAAGAAGAAATACCATTCGCTTCCACTTCCGACGGTGTGGGAAGTCCCATAGAACCCATAGCCAAAATAGCAAAACCAATCGCAGCAATAAGCATACCAAACGCAATTTTACGAGGTGCGGAAGGTTCTTTTCCGGCTTTAGCCAAAGAGCTAAATACAGCTAAGGATACCGGAGTCAAAGCAACAACGAAGAAGGGGTTGAATTGCTGGAATATCTGGGGAAGAATAGGCAGAGTTGCATCCATCGTACTATAATTTACTCCCAAAAGAATAATGACAGCAACTGCTACAATACCTGAAATAGTTTTGCTTTTACTAATTTTAGATTGAAAGAAAGAAAAACCAGCGTAAACCAATACAATCAGTAAAGTAAGATTCCATACACTAAAGCCTAACCGATCGAGCCCTTCAGCAGAATGAGCTGTATAGTCACGGGCAAAGAAAGTCATGGTAAGACCATTTTGATGGAATGCCATCCAAAAGAAAATAACGACAGCAAATACAAGACACAAAGCAATAATGCGTTGTTTTGTCTCAGCTGGAGTAAGTTCTTCGGAAGTAGCAGCCTGTTGTGTACTCTTATTGGCGTTAGCTTGTTTTGTATTGACATCTGCATGTTTAAACGTAGAACGGAATGCATAATAAATAATGATAGAAATAATCAATGAGATACAAGCTACACCAAAACCATAATTATAAGCTTCCCCAATTTATCAATATATGTAGAACAGAATGATGCAGTATCACCAGCAAAATTCTGAGCTACTTTCAGGCTTTCAAGTAATTGTGAACCCTCAGGAGTTATGGTTCCATTTTGAAACTGGTGTGCCAAAGCCGGAATCTGTCCATCGTATGTTAAGTTAGATTTTGCCAACATCCAGTTTGTTATTTCTGTCGCCATTGTAGGGGCATATAAGGCACCGATATTAATAGCCATATAGAAAATACTAAATGCCGAATCGCGCTTACTTCTGTATTCAGGAGCATCATAGAGATTTCCTACCATTACTTGCAGGTTACCTTTAAATAAACCGGTACCTAATGCAATCATTGTCAATGCACCGAACATCATCCATTTAGCGATATCATTTCCTGCAGGAATAGAAAGTAGCAGATAACCGAAAAACATGACAAAAACACCTGTGGTCACCATCTTTCCATAACCAAATTTATCGGCTAACCAACCACCGATTAGAGGAGTAAAATAAACACCAGCCAAGAATGTAGAAAAAATCTCGGATGTTTCGGCTGCCGTATATCCAAACTTAGCTTGCAAAAAGAGTGTGAAAATCGCAAGCATTGTGTAATAACCCAAAGCGTTCGCCGGTATTGGCGAGAGCTAACGCATATAAGCCTTTAGGCTGTCCTTCAAACATAAGTAATAAGATTTATAATTAATAGTTAATATTGATTTTTTGCAAAGATATAACTTTTAGCCAATCTGAAAAAAAAAAGAACCACGAAAGTGGCTCTTTTTTGCATGATTATTCGATGAAAAGGGATGTTACTTCCGCTTTAGCTTCTTTTATAAGGTCATTGGGAGCAATTTTAATTTGTAATCCCCGTATGCCGGCACTGATATAAATAAACGGATATTCAGTGCATGTTTCATGTATATAAGTGGGAAAGTGTTTCTTCATGCCAATGGGAGAACAGCCGCCACGGATATATCCCGTCAAAGGAAGCAGTTCTTTCATCGGAATCAAGTCACATTTCTTATTGCCCGATACTTTGGCAGCCAGTTTTAAGTCTACCTCGTGTTCTCCGGGGATAACACAGACAAAATGCCCTGTTTTATCTCCGTGAAGTACCAAGGTCTTAAATACCTGCTCTATATTTTCTCCCAAACTGGCAGCTACATGAATGGCACTCAAATCGTTTTCATCCACCTCATAAGGAATCAGTTCATAAGAAACCTTAGCCTTATCAAGCAGACGCGCTGCATTTGTTTTTGCTATTTTCTCTTTCATACCGAATAATCTTAATTCTTTAATTCTTCTTTGATAAATCGGGGTGTATAGCCTTTACTACTCTTAGCTACTTCTTCGGGAGTACCTGTGGATAGAAGTTGTCCTCCGCCGCGTCCTCCTTCCGGCCCCATATCTATAATATAATCCGCCAGTTTGATGACATCCAGGTTATGTTCGATAACGATAACCGTATTTCCTTTGTCCACTAATCTGTTGAGCACGGTCATCAGCACACGGATATCTTCAAAGTGCAAGCCGGTGGTAGGTTCATCCAATATATATAAAGTTTTTCCCGTATCGCGCTTGGAAAGCTCTGTCGCCAATTTCACACGCTGGCTTTCTCCACCGGACAAGGTGGTGGAAGGTTGTCCCAACTTGATATACCCCAGCCCTACTTCCTGCAAGACTTTTTATTTTATTCAGAATCTGAGGTACGTTCTCAAAGAACTCCACAGCCCGGTTAATAGTCATATCCAGCACATCGGCTATGGATTTTCCCTTAAAACGCACTTCCAGCGTTTCACGGTTATAACGTTTGCCATGACATACTTCACATGGGACCAGGACATCAGGCAGGAAATTCATTTCAATTGTCTTGTAACCGTTACCGCCACAAGCTTCGCAACGTCCTCCGGTCACATTGAATGAAAAACGTCCCGGTTTATAGCCGCGTATCTTCGCTTCGGGCAGATTGACAAAAAGATTTCTTATATCCGAAAAGACTCCGGTATACGTTGCCGGATTGGAACGGGGTGTTCGTCCCAAAGGAGATTGGTCTACGTTCACCACCTTGTCTATATTTTCCAGTCCTTCTATGCTGTCGTATGCCAACGGGTCTTGCAGGGAGCGATAAAAATGCTGAGACAGGATAGGTTGCAGAGTATCATTGATCAAGGTGGATTTCCCACTGCCCGACACCCCTGTCACACAGATAAGTTTTCCCAATGGAAACTCCACATCCACATTTTTCAGGTTGTTTCCCTCTCGCACCCTTCAGCCATAAGGATTTTCCGTTTCCTGCCCTTCGTTCAGATGGAATCTCCAGCTTCATCTTCCCGTTTAAATATTGCGAGGTAAGTGTCTCTGTCTTAACCATTTCCTGCGGAGTTCCGGCGAATACTACCTCCCCCCCCCAAACGGCCGGCTTTCGGTCCCATGTCCACTACATAATCTGCGGCCAACATCATATCCTTATCATGTTCTACCACAATGACAGAGTTGCCTGTATCCCGAAGTTTCTTCAATGAATTGATAAGTCGGAGATTGTCGCGCTGGTGAAGTCCGATACTCGGCTCATCCAATATATAGAGTACATTCACCAATTGTGAACCGATTTGAGTTGCCAAACGGATGCGCTGGCTTTCTCCTCCCGAAAGAGACACCGAGGTGCGGTTCAATGACAGATAGTCCAAGCCCACATCAAGCAAGAAACGCAAACGAGTACGAATTTCCTTTAATATCTCGCTCGCAATTCTGCGTTGTTTATCCTCTAAAAATTCATCTACCTTCATCAGCCAATCATACAACTCATTGATATCCATACTGGCCAATTCATAGATGTTCTTATCGTGTATGCGGAAATGCAATGCCTCCCTGTTCAATCTGGCTCCCTTACATTCGGGACAAACATCGGTCTTGGCAAACTGCTCCGCCCATTTCTGAGCTGTAGCGGAAGCATCTTTTTCCTGCATCATCTGTATGTACTTCACTATTCCTTCATACGTCACAAAATAGTCGGAAGAAGTATGGATGAGGCTGCTTTTTATCTTAATCCGCTCATCGGAACCATAAAGAATTTCATCAATGGCTTCGTCTGTCAAGTCCTTGACAGGTGTCTTTATGCTGAAATCATATTTTTCAAGCAATGCTTCTATCTGCCAGAATATCATTGCATTTTTATACTTGCCCAAAGGTGCTATGGCACCTTCATAAATAGACAATTCACGATCAGGAATCACTTTGTCTACATCAATAAGGTTGACATATCCCAATCCTTTACATCGCGGACAAGCTCCTTGCGGAGAATTAAATGAAAAATTGTGGGGAGCAGGTTCTTTATAGGACAATCCTGTAACCGGACACATCAGGCGTTTGCTGTAATGGCGTACCGTTTCTGTTTCCGCATCCAATATCATAATCAGTCCATCCCCTTGCTGCATGGCAGTTGCAACACTTTGCTTCAAGCGTTTCTCATCCTTTTCATTTACAACCAGTTTATCAATGACCACCTCTATATCATGGTTCTTGTAGCGGTCGAGTTTCATGCCGTGAACAATCTCACGCACTTCCCCATCCACACGCACATACAAATAACCTTTCTTCCTCACCTGTTCGAAAAGTTCTTTGTAATGACCTTTACGTGTACGCACCAACGGAGCCAGCATAAAAATCTTTTTGCCTTGATAATCTTTATGAATCAGTTCAAGAATCTGTTCTTCGGTGTATTTCACCATTTTTTCTCCCGAGAGATAAGAATATGCAATACCTGCACGGGCAAACAACAAGCGAAGATAGTCATACACTTCGGTTGTTGTACCTACGGTAGAACGCGGATTCTTATTCGTTGTTTTCTGCTCTATAGAAATCACCGGACTCAATCCTGTTATCTTATCTACATCAGGACGTTCCATTCCACCCAGAAAATTACGGGCATATGCAGAGAATGTTTCTATGTATCTGCGTTGTCCCTCAGCAAAGATAGTATCAAATGCCAATGAAGATTTACCGCTACCGCTAAGTCCGGTTATCACAGTCAGGCTGTTACGTGGAATTTCTACATCTATATCTTTTAAATTATGCACACGGGCACCGTATACATTAATTAATTCTTTATCTTCAATCATATATTTATGCTTTCAGCTACTTTTGGCAGGCAAATTTAATGCTTCTGGACGAAATAATTAATTAAAAAGCCTAATATTATTTGCTATTCTTTCCATATAATGTGAATAAAACAGTTTTTTTGTACTTTTGCCCCTTAGTATAATCAACACACTACAAATGAAATTTATTCAAGCATTATATCTGGTCGCAGCTTTGTCTGTTGCTCCAGTCGGAATGATGGCTCAGACGCATTCCTCTGACAGCTATTTTCTGCACACTATTACCAAAGGGCAGAGTTTGTATTCGATAGCCAGTATGTATAACGTTACTACTGCCGATATCATTAAACTGAATCCGGGAAGCTCGGAACAAATAAAGGCCGGTGAGAGATTGAAGATTCCGCAGAAGAACGCAGGAAGCGGACAACAAACGTTTCACACCATTCAGGCCGGAGAAACTCTGTATAAGCTTACGCAGCGATATGGTGTCACTGCACAACATATATGTAAGGCCATATCCGGGACTTAGTGCGGAAAACTTCCGTATCGGACAGGTTATTGTTATCCCTGCACAAACAGAGAGCAGTGAGGAAACCATTATCAATGAAGTAAAATCGGCCGGAGCTGTTTCTTCCGCTTCCACCCCTTTAAAAAACCTAAATGTCGGGATATGCATCGGGTGGAAAGAAAAGAAACGATATACAGCATCAGCCGTCTATACGGCATTACGGAAGCCGAACTGATTGCAGCCAATCCCGAACTCCGTACAGAGAAACTCAAAAAGGAAAGTTTTTGTGTATCCCCTACACATCTGCCGGAAACAGCCAAAAAGGAACAGGAGCAACCTGTATCGCCGACTACTATACCGACCGACAATGAGCTCTTTGATAAGAGTAAGAAGGAAAATCCTAAGATTGCCACCATAAAAGCAGCCGTTATGCTTCCGTTCATGACCGACGGCAGCGGTAATCGTGATGAACAAATCCGCATGGTAGAGTACTATGAAGGTTTCTTGATGGCAGTAGACAGTTTGAAAGAAAAAGGTGTTTCTATTGATATATACACTTATGATACATATAATAATACCTCTTCGGTAAAATCCATTCTTGCCAAAGATGAAATGAAAAACATGAATATCATCTTCGGTCCTGCTTATCCGGAACAGGTTAAACCAGTGGCGGATTTTGCCAAGAAAAATAATATCCGCTTAGTGATTCCATTTACTTCAAAGGGTAATGAGGTGTTCAACAACCCGTCTATTTATCAGATTAATACTCCTCAATCTTATCTATATTCGGAAGTATATGAGCACTTTACCCGCAAATTTACCAATGCCAATGTAATATTCCTTGATGCAGAGGATGGCGATAAAGACAAAGCGGATTTTATTAAGGGACTGAAAGAGGAATTGAAAGGCAAGCACATACCTTTTACTGAATTAAAAGGTGAGGCCATTACTCCCGAATCATTAAAGGGGGCCATGAATGCTACTTTGGACAATGTATTTATTCCTACTTCCGGTACAAACATTGCTCTGATTAAATTATTACCGCAGTTAATTGTTACCCTGCGTGACAATCCTGATTATCGGATGCAATTATTCGGCTACCCCGAATGGCAAACGTATACTAACGACCATTTGGCCAGTTTTTATGAATTGGATACTTATTTCTATTCTTCTTTCTATACTAACAATTTATTTCCCGAAGCTATCCGATTCTCTTCTGCCTATCGCAAATGGTACAGCAAGGATATGTCGAACACATTCCCCAAATATGGAATGTTAGGATTCGACACAGGCTATTTCTTCCTGAAAGGGTTATCACAATATGGAAGCAACTTGGAAGACAAGCTGAATAAAGTGACAGTCACTCCTATTCAGACAGGTTTTAAATTTGAACGCGTAAATAACTGGGGAGGCTTTATCAACCGGAAAGTGTTCTTTGTTCATTTTACGAAGAACTATGAATTGATTAAACTCGATTTTGAATAATGAAGAACTATAAATATATAGGTATATTGGTTCTGGCATGGTTATTCACCTTGCCGGCAACTGCACAATTAGGTGAAGAGCGACATAATTTTGCAGTTGGAATAAATGGAGGACTGAACATGAACTCTGTTAGTTTTGATCCTAAAATCAAACAAAATACCTTGAATGGCATGGAGATGGGTGTCACCATGCGCTATATGTCCGAAAAATACTTCAAGATGATGTGTGGAGTGCAAATGGAAATCAATTACTCACAACGCGGTTGGAGTGAAAAGATTGAGGATGGCTCCGGAAATACATACAGCCGCACCATGAACTATGTTGAGATTCCTCTTTTGGCTCATCTTGCTTTCGGAAAAAGACGCACTGAACCGAGGAGTAAAGTTCTTTATCAATGCAGGTCCCCAGATCGGTTTCTTTTTAAGCGATAAAGAAGAAATGAGTGATAATTGGGATACTTCCCAACGCCCCAATGGGGTAACAGAGCAATACGGTAAGGCTGTAGAAAATAAATTTGATTATGGTATTGCAGCCGGCGCCGGACTGGAATTAAGCACAGGTATCGGACACTTCTTGTTGGAAGGGCGTTATTACATGGGGTTGGGAGACTTTTATAAGAGTACAAAAAAAGATTATTTCGGTCGGTCTGCCCACTCCTATATAGGCGTAAGGGCAACTTATTTATTCGATATAACCAAATAAGGCAGGCTCATCCGAAGAAGATATTGCCTTTCGGTCAAAGGTCGCATGACACGTATATATGTGTAGGGCTACACATATATACGTGTTGCTTTATACATACGTATGTGTAGCCTCATGCGTATATACGTAAAGACCGATACATACGTATGTGTGTCCCGGTCATTTTCTTTTTAACTATTATTACGATTTCATTTGAAACTAAAAGTTAATTATTACCGTCTAATCCGATAAACAGTATTAATTGGTCTCCGACCAAGAAGACACGAAAAAAACTACATCATGAAAAAAATTGGTATTTTAATGACCGTATGCTTATTGGCAGGTATATGCCATGCACAACAAATACGCATATCCGGTAAAGTATTGGAAGCAAGCACTAAGCAAGCGGCGATAGCAGCCAATGTGGTCCTGCAAACCAATGATTCGACTTTTTGTCAACGGTGCCGCAACCGACAACAAAGGAATTTTCCGAATAGAAAAAGTGGCGGAAGGAAGTTATAAATTGGTCATCTCTGCCATCGGTTTTAAGAAAAGCGTCATTGACCTGCAAGGACTTTCCCAATCTGTCGATTTGGGTACGCTGGAACTGGAAGAAGCCTCCCAACAACTGGAAGAAGTGACGGTTTCCGCAACCAATGTGGTCAGTAAGTTCGACCGAAAATTAGTGTTTCCCAACAAGCAACAAATCACTGCTTCAAATAGCGGTGTCGATTTGTTACGCAATCTGATGCTTCCACGACTGAATGTAAATCCTCTGGATGGCAGCGTTTCACTGAATGACGGAAGTTCTGTACAACTGTGTATCAACGGACGCAAAGTGGGGAAAGAAGAAATTCAGGCACTTATCCCATCGGATATCCTCCGAATAGAATATCTGGAAGACCCCGGACTGCGCTACGGAGATGCAGGAGCGGTGGTAAACTACATTGTCCGCCGTTATGAACTTGGAGGTTCTGTCAGCACCTCGGCTCAGCAGTCGCCCTATGTGATGTGGGGAAACTATAATGTGTCGGGAAAAGTGAACTACAAGAAATCCGAATTCGGAATATGGTATGGCGCATATTCACATAAATTCGAGAATGCATGGCGCACCAATGAAGAAACGTTTGCAAAGGAAGACGGTACTTTTCTGCATCGGACGGAAGAAGGCATTCCTGATGTTACTTCCGAATACGCACAATGGGGCGGTATCAGTTATAACTTGCAGGAAGCGGATAATTATATGTTGAACGCCTCCGTCGGATTTTGGAATGAAAACAAACCACGGACCGGTTTCCACAGCACACTGTATACCCGTGAATATCCCGAACTTGCCACAGAAAGACTTGACTTTGCTCACAACCGTAACAGTCGTCCCTGGTTCGACATCTATTTTCAGAAGGAACTAAAAAAAGAAGCAGTTTCTGGCATTGAACGTTGTAGGAACATATATCGGCAGTCATAACCGCCAAAACTATCAGGAAATTCTCGATAATGAGTTTGTTGCCGATTACTTCTCAGGTGTGCAGGGTGACAAATACTCCATCATCGCGGAAGGAATCTATGAAAAGACATTCAAGAAAAGCCGTTTCAGTTCGGGTATCAAACACACCCAGGCATATTCGGACAATGAGTATAGCGGAACACTGAACTATAACACACAGATGAAACAAGCCGACACGTATGCCTATGCGCAATATAACGGAAAATGGAAAAAGATGAATTATACGCTGGGGGTAGGTGTCACCCGTTCCTGGTACCAACAAATCGGACAAGAAGATTATGAAACTTACCAATTCAATCCACGTTTCAGCCTGAGTTATACATTTAATGAAGAATTTTATGCCCGCATGAATGGCAGTTTAAACAGTAATGAGCCTTCACTATCTCAGTTAAGTGCTGTAGACCAATTGATAGACTCATTGCAAATCAGACGTGGAAACCCTGATTTGAAACCATATAACAACTACCGGTTGAACCTGACATTGGGGTATAACAAGAAGAAAGTGCAGATAAATTGGTATACCAACTATCGCAATGCGCCCGATGTCATCATGGAGCAAACTTATCGTGAGAACGGGAAATTCATACGCAGCTATGCCAACCACCATCGCTTCCAGTCTTTGGAAAATGAGTTATCTGTCCGCGTGGGAATGCTTTGGGATGTACTGCAATTAAGAGGGAGTACGGGGCTGAGCCGTTATTGGAGTCACGGAACGGATTATAATCACACCTATACAAACTGGTATTACGAATTGGAGGCAACCGCCATGTATAAACGATTTATGGGATACTTCATGATACAGAGCAACCGCAACAGTTTCTTTGGCGAAAGCTTGAGCAGTGGCGAGAACTTGCATGTCCTTATGTTGCAATATCGCTTGGGCAGAGTCAATTTGGGAGCAGGAATCATCAATCCTTTCTCTGATAACTATAAGCGCGAACAGGAAAACAGGAATCGCTACGCCGGCTCCAAGGGAGCATGGCATGTGAAGGAGTCGGCTCACATGGCTTTCCTGACCTTTGCCTACAACTTCAGTTTCGGCCGCCAATATCAGAGCAAGAACAAGAAGATTAACAATAGCGACACAGACGCCGGTGTATTATAAAAAATATGCTTTATTGTTATAAGGGGTTGTGTCAAAACTAAACCGACCTATCCCATCGTCAGCTGTAGGGGCAGGGTTTGCCTGCCCGAAGACACAAAGCAAACTGTTTTCGGGCGAGCGAACCTCGCCCCTACGAACCAAAAGACAGCATTATCCACGTTTTTTGACACAACCCCTTATAATATTCTTCAGCCAAATGAAGGAATCGTTATCTTAAACGATCATAAGCTTTCACCAACACTTCATCTTTACCGATAGCACGAATAGCCAGCCAATTTAAAATAATAGCGACAAAAGGCAAGCATAAAGTCCACGAAGCAGAGAATGTCATGCTATCATCCTTCAACATAAAGATAAAAGTAATCAGTGTAGCATAATAACCTACCAGTAAGATAGTGCTGAAAATAGTCATACGAATCTGCAACATACGTTTCTTAAACATAAATATCGTAGTAAAAGAAAGCAATGCCGCTACTACCAGAATGATAAACATAGCCCAAGGAGCATAGTCCTTTACGCCGTCGGCAGAGACAATACACAGATTAGTAAACTTTGAGACACTGTAATCCTCAGCAATATAGGCTCCTACAGGAGTGCACATACAAACGATGAGCAGAATGGTAACTACCAATAAATAAACGGATTGAATGCGTTGTATCATAATAATAATCTTTTAATAACGGTTATACAAAAAAAGAAGGCCGCTTCCAGTGAAACGGCCTTTAGGGAAAGAACCTTTATTGTAATTTCTCTTTTTTCTTTGGCTGGGTTACGATAATAAACCTTACCTTCTTCGTATTCCTGGGCAGCAATCAAAGTCGGCTTCGGGAGCTTTTCGTAATAACGAGAGATTTCGATTTGCTCTCTGTTTTCAAAGACTTCTTCCAGGTTATCGTTGTATGAAGCGAACTCCTGTAACTTCTTTGAAAGGTCATCCTTCATCTCAACAGCAATCTGGTTGGCACGTTTACCAATGATAGCAACGGTTTCATATACATTGCCCGTATCCTCACACAGTTCCACCATGTTGCGGGTAATGGTATTCGACGGAGCGTTTGTCTTCTTGTAATCCATAATTTCTTATTTAGTTTTTTATTCGTTAATTTCCTTCACGTATTTCTTGGCATCCTTATAAATGTTTTCCACCTCTTTAATATATTTACTTTCGGGGAATTCGTTCTTAAAGGCATAGTATTCATCAATGGCATCACGCATACGCTCTTCTTTCTTTTCTTCCACACTTTCCTTGGCCATATCATACTTGGCGCGCAAAAGCAGGATAGAAATATCTTCGCGCAACTTGGTATAAGGATAGTCCTTTAAAGCATTCTGAGCCGTAACGATACATGCCAGATAGTTATTTCCGGTAGTGCTATATGAACTGTTTCCCGTATAAGAACCCAAATCATAATATAATCGGGCTGCCATATAATCTTTCATCACCAACTTATCCTGTAAATCGAATATCATTTGCTGTGCTTCCTGATGACGGTTACTGGCAGGGAAATACTCCATAAACATCTGCAACTCCTGAATGGCCTTATAAGTACTGCTTTGATCCAAACGGGGTTCCGGTGTATCCAAGAATAATGCTTTTCCCGAATAAAAACGAGCCTGTTCGGTATAAGTTCCACGAGGATATGTATTATAGTATGTGGAGAAATAGTGCGACGCCGTTATAAAGTCACCCTGGTTATAATATGTCATTCCTAACATTATAAAGGGATTCTTCAGCTTTATCGGTTCCTTTCAAAATAGTTATCAACTCTTCCAGAATTGCCGCAGCTTTTGTGTTCTGCCCCTTGCCAAAGTAACTTTTGGCTGCTTCGTACTTATATTCGTAGTCCGTGCTTTTTTAGAACTTTGTTGTACTCTCCGCATGATGTTAATACACTGCCGGAGACAAGAGCTATAATGATATATTTTTTCATCTTATTTAAATAATTGCGCAAATTTACGCCTTTCCACCGAAAAATACAACAGTTATATGTCTTTTAATACTAAAAAGTCGACCAATCTTGTTTTTTTCAGGATGTATACGTGTTATAAGAGAAAATAACTGTAATTTTACAGCTTAGTCTTTATAAACATGGAATTATGAATTTTGAACTGATTTCTGATTATCAACCGACCAGCGACCAACCTGAAGCTATCGCCCAGCTGACAGAAGGCATATTAAAAGGAGTGCCTGCCCAGACACTTTTGCGTGTAACAGGTTTCCGGCAAGACGTTTACCATTGCCAATGTCATCAAAAACATCAATAAACCCACACTGATATTAAGCCATAACAAAACGCTTGCAGCACAGTTATATGGAGAGTTCAAGAACTTTTTTCCTAATAATGCAGTCGAGTATTACGTGTCTTATTATGATTACTACCAGCCGGAGGCCTATCTCCCATCCAGCGATACTTATATAGAGAAAGACTTGCAAATCAACGAGGAGATTGACAAGCTCAGGCTGGCAGCCACTTCCGCTTTGCTTTCCGGCCGTAAGGACGTGGTGGTCATTTCTTCCGTATCGTGTATTTATGGTATGGGAAACCCTTCTGACTTCTACAAAAATGTCATCGAAATCAAAAAGGGTAAATTACTGGACCGCAATGTGTTTCTACGTCGTTTGGTAGACAGTTTGTATGTTCGCAATGATATCGACCTGAATCGTGGCAATTTCCGTGTCAAAGGAGATACGGTAGATATTTATCTGGCATACAGCGACAACCTGCTCCGCGTGATGTTTTGGGATGATGAGATTGACAGTATTGAAGAAGTGGACCCTGTTTCCGGCATACGTCTCGCTTCTTTTGATGAATACAAGATTTATCCCGCCAATCTCTTTATGACCACCAAAGAAAGCCAGTTGCAGGCAATCTATCAAATAGAGGATGATTTGGCAAAAGAAGTGGCTAAATTTGAAGAAGAAGGCAAGCATTATGAGGCGAAACGCCTTTATGAACGTGTCACTTACGATATGGAAATGATACGGGAGTTAGGTCATTGCTCGGGCATAGAGAATTATTCGCGCTATTTTGACGGTCGTGTAGCCGGTACGCGTCCTTATTGCCTGCTGGATTTCTTTCCCGATGATTTTCTGATTGTCATTGATGAAAGCCATGTCAGTGTGCCTCAGATTCGTGCCATGTATGGCGGTGACCGCGCACGTAAAACCAACCTGGTGGAATATGGTTTCCGGATGGAATCTGCATTTGATAATCGCCCGCTAAAGTTCGAAGAGTTTCAAGAATTGGCAAAACAAGTTGTTTATGTCAGTGCCACTCCCGCCGATTACGAATTGATACAAAGTGAAGGGATTGTGGTGGAGCAAGTGATCCGCCCGACGGGATTGCTTGACCCTGTCATCGAAGTACGCCCCAGCATGAACCAAATCGATGACCTGATGGAGGAGATTCAGCAGCGTATCGAAAAAGAAGAGCGCGTATTAGTCACTACACTGACCAAACGTATGGCAGAAGAGCTAACCGATTATCTATTGCGTCACGACATTAGATGTAATTATATCCATAGTGATGTAGATACGTTGGAGCGGGTGAAAATTATGGATGAATTACGTCAGGGAACATATAGCGTATTAATAGGCGTAAACCTGCTTCGCGAAGGTCTTGACTTGCCGGAAGTGTCTTTGGTAGCTATATTGGATGCCGATAAAGAAGGCTTCCTTCGTTCTCACCGCTCATTGACACAGACGGCCGGACGCGCTGCCCGTAACATCAACGGAAAAGTCATCATGTATGCCGACCGCATTACCGAAAGCATGCAAAAACCATTGATGAAACCAACCGCCGCCGCGAAAAACAATTGGCTTACAATGAGGAGCACGGTATTACTCCGAAACAGATTAAACGTGCACGCAATGCAGCTCTTCTGGGCACAGGAAATACCAATGCCGATGATGAAGTAAAAGTTCCGAAAGCATACGTTGAGCCATCCAACAGCAGTATTGCCGCCGATCCGGTTGTCCAATACATGTCTAAGCCTCAAATGGAAAAGGCTATCGAACGTACACGAAAATTAATGCAGGAAGCTGCCAGGAAACTGGAATTTATCGAAGCTGCCCAATATAGAGATGAGCTGCTGAAAATGGAAGAAATGATGAAGGAACGTTGGTGAGATTAGAATCTCACCATCAGTTCCATTACGAATTTGTCTTGCTCCGATTCTTTAGCCAAAGATAAGTCATCATAAAAATATTTCTCGTAATTGATACGCAAATCTGCCTGAAAAGCTTTTCCGAAACTCAGCGTCACGCCACCGGTCAGACGTTGACGGGAATAGTCCGTGATATAAAGTTGTCCTTCTTCATTGGCAACACCGTTACTATGATCGCCCATACTGTCATATCGTCCCAAGAAAGATATTTTCTTAAACAGCCCTTTCTTGATAGGCAAATCATAATTTACAAAGCCATTAAAAGCGTGCACATCTTTAAAAGCATCGTGGGCATATGTTTTATATAAAGTATTCCACCTCAAAATGCCAATTGGAAAATTCATAATACGTACCGATGTCATACATATAGATACTATTTTTATCCGGGTGTACTTTTTGCGTGCTTAAAGTAAGGTTATAACCTTTCCAAGGCATTAATTGCAGCTTGGCTGAATAGTTCAGGGTGCTATGCCATTCTTTTGTTGAGTCAGTCCCGAGCCATTGAATAGTCCGGCTTCCAACTTCATCGGCAAATTACCATCTAAAGCAAGAGCTCCGGTAGCACCCACATCACGCACATTCCCCACCTGCTTGGCTATGAAGGAGCGATTGGCAAAATATTGCTGATGAGGAGAGCGATGCGCATCAATAGTAAACGGAACACGCATCTGTCCCATTGTCAAATTCCATGTATCATTAGGAACGAAGCGGGCATACGCATCCAGCATCTTGATGCTTCCTTCATCCGATAAATCTATTTCTGCCTTATATGCAATAACCGGCAGTACCTTTCCGTCCAAACTGACACGGGCGTTTCTTACCTGAAAGCGTTGCATGCCTGTAGTAGTCTGAAGCTCGTATTTACTACGTATAGTCCCGTGAACCTTAGGAAGATATTCCTTGGGAATAGTTAGTTGCGCACCTGCGGTTGCTATGCTTAAAGCTGTAAAGACAGCGGCTGCGAGTGTTCTTCTCATCTTTATTATTAATGTGACTTTTTATTTTTCGACTGCAAAGATAGAGAACCGATATATCTGCGAATGTGTCCTTCATGTTACAAACATGTTTCAATCAAAGCCTCCCGGAAACACCATTGAACCAACAATAATGCCAAAAGGGTTATTCGATAATTCGGGCTGTTTCAACTTTCTCCAAGCGAGCACGCAATTTCCCCATCATAGACCGGCGGATACGGAGCTTCATCAGGCAATCCATATCGTATGACTGTTCCAAGATTTCCGGTTCTTCTTCTTTTACGATACGCATGACGTCATTCATAAAAGGATATTCAAAAGCAACGGCAATCTCATCGTCCACCGTTTTTTCTATTATTGTGGCATTGGCTATCGCTTCTGCTGCCGCAGCTTTATAGGCGACGATTAATCCGCTTGTTCCCAGTTTGATGCCACCGAAGTATCTCACGACAACAATAAGAATATCGGTCAGCCCGTTAGAATTTATTTGTCCCAAAATAGGTTTTCCGGCAGTACCGGACGGTTCTCCGTTATCATTGGCACGAAAGTCTTTTCTTTCATGTCCAAGCATATAAGCATAGCACACATGACGCGCATCATAGTATTTTTTTTGATAAATATCAAGATGCTGTTTTATCTCTTCAACGGTATGTACAGGAATGGCAATAGCTATAAATTTACTTCTCTTCTCTGTATAAATACCTTCGGCTACACCGATTATCGTTTTATATGTATCTTCTTGTATCATCATCAAAGGAAATCATTATTATTGGAAAAATATAAAAACTACAACACATATCGGGCTATCCATGCACAAGCTTCCGCATCTGCCAATGCGTGATGGTGATTCTTCAAATCAAACCCGAAGAACTCGGCCACCGTATGTAGCTGATGATTCCGTAACCCTTTTTAATTTGCGTGATGCCTGATAAGTGCAATAAAACTCAAAATCAGGATAATCCATACAATAGGTTCTGAATACTGCTTTCAGGCAGGCTTCATCAAACGCCTTGTTATGCGCAACCAACGGAAGTCCTGTGATTTTGGGTTCTACTTGTTTACCATACTTCGGAAAAAACAGGAGCATTGGCCGTATCTTCCCGAGTCAGCCCGTGTACACGTGTGTTCCAATACAAATAATAGTCCGGTTCGGGATGAATAAGACTATAAAACTTATCTACAATCTCACCATCCTTTACTATCCCAACACCCACACTGCACACACTGGTGCGCTCATTATTTGCCGTTTCAAAGTCTATTGCCGCAAAATTATCCATTGATTCTTTCTCTGATTTTTCCCCATGCATAGGTATCGAACAGACAACTGTTGCGCATGGTGTGGTACATCACTTTAAAAGCAGGACATCGGGACGGCAGAATGCGAAAGTTCAGCCTTTTCGCCAAAAGCCTCTCTATAACCAGCTATAATTTTATTAATATTCATCGTATTCTTCTGTTTTTTTATCCGTTATCACAAATGTATAGAATATAATCGAAGTACACAATTACTACCCTCCTTTTATTTTAGTTCTTTACCGGCCTTCTCCATGCATTAAGGAATAATTGCCAAGTTTTTCGGATAAATCGCCATTTCTTTTTTCTTGCATAAAACGGACCTTTGTATATCGTAAAACAACAAAAGAAGGATATGGAAAACTCTAAAATCATAAATAAAATAGTAGCGATGCAACCGGAACTTATGAGCTTCGCTTTTAAATTGACTGCAAATCAGGATTCTGCAAACGACTTGGTACAAGATTCTATCTTAAAGGCTCTGGATAATACACAGAAATTTATCCGGCAGGAAAACTTTAAAGGATGGATGTATACCATCATGCGTAATTTATTTATCAATAATTACCGCCGTTCTGTTCGTGAGCTTAATTTCCTGGATTCCAACTTCACGGACTATGCACAGATTCAGGTAGCCAAAGATGATGACAAATTTGAAGAAACTTATGATTTAAAACTGCTGTATAGGATAATCAACAAATTGCCCGATGACACGAAACAGCCTTTTATGATGTTTGTATCAGGACTGAAATATAAAGAGATAGCAGAAAAAATGGACTTGCCCATCGGAACAATCAAAAGCCGTTTGCACTTTTGCCCTAAAGAAACTTCAAAAGGATTTGAGAGATTTCTCGTAAGGAACAGTCGGACAAAGGATAGCCACTTAATCATAATAGATTTTTAACATACAATTTTTCTTTCACAATTTCGATTCAAAGAAAGAGGATGTGTCAAAACTGTCGTTTCGTTCGTAGGGGCGAGGTTCGCTCGCCCGAAAACAGTTGGCTTTATGTCTTCGGGCAGGCAAACCCTGCCTCTACAGCTGACGATGGATAGGCCGGTTTAGTTTTGCCTCCTTTTAATTTTATATTATTCCACTCCTATCTCATCCACAAACAAGAAAGCGTTCTTTCCGGGCATGGAATGCCAGGCAGGAAGTTTTGAAGTTGTCTCTGCAATTATCCGTACATATCTGGTTTTGACTTTATCAAACGAAATCTCTTCTTTACGAATTTGCATCTTTGTTCCTTTTTCCAATACGGGAATCTTCTTAGAGGCTATCTCACGGAAAACTTTTCCATCATCGGAGATTTCTATTTTCAGACCGGTCGCTCCGAATATGGCATCTCCCGGATTCAATAATGTATTGATAAAGGCCGATGAGATTTCTTTCGGCTCCTGCATATCAATGGTGATATCCGGATTGTTACCATAAAAACCGACCCAACGACCGGAACGGTAGTTCAAGTCTCCATAAAGTCCGTCTGTTAATGTACTTCCTCCTTGAAAAGTATATGATTTGTGAGGTTCTACATTCAGCGTCGCAGGCTTCATGGTAACAGCATTGAAATGAATTTCTTCCTTACTGATACTGCTATTGCCTTGCGGACGAACGGCTATTGCCTGAATAACTGCATCCTTGTCCAGGTGCAATGTATCTGTGTAAAGAGGAGATTGGGCATTGGGCTCGCTGCCGTCTAATGTATAGTGCACTTCGGCGTTATCGAAAGTAAGAAAAAAGACTTTAGCTTTTCCTTCTTGTTCTTCGGGAACAACCTGAATGGTAACATCATAAATATCCTGACGGAAATCATAACCACGATCTTTATAAATAGCCAATAAAGCCGGAAGACGATTCAGGAAACCGTCAAAATCCTTATGCGCAGGTTCTGTCCATTGAATCTCGGAAAGGGCTGCCATACGAGGAAGAATCCGCCATTCCATCTTAAGACTGTCACGAGTCCATTCAGTCCAGATACATCCTTGAGCCCCTATGATATATTGTTTTTCTTCCTCTGTCAATTCATCCGATACCGGTTCGAAAGTATAAACACGCTCAAGGCTCTTTGTTCCCTTGATGCGATTGTAGGTAGGATTACTGAAATAGAGGTATTGAATGGGAGTCATTATAGCGTTATGATGCAGACGCGCTGTCTCTATGCCGCCTCGGGGACTTGTCCACGACATAACGGTTGCCCCCGGAGCCAAGCCCCCTTCAAGCATTTCATCCCATCCCAACATCTTACGTCCTCTCTCACTGATTACTTTTCCGACTTCAGCCATAAAATAGGTCTGCAACCGGTTTTCTTTATTGTGTTTAGGAGTATCCTTCAGTCCCAGTTCGCGAATCTTCGCCTGACACTTAGGACATTCTTTCCAGCGTACCTTCGGACATTCGTCTCCACCGATATGAATGTAAGGGGAAGGAAAAATATCCATTATTTCATTTAATACATCTTTGGCAAACTCCAAAGCCCTCGCATTTCCGCCACACAGCACATCCGGGAAAACTCCCCATTCGCACGGTATTTCATACGGACCTCCGGTACAACCCAATTCGGGATATGAAGCCAATGCAGCCATCATGTGTCCCGGAAGGTCTACTTCGGGAATAACTGTAATAAAACGGTCTGCTGCATATTTCACAATCTCCTTTGCTTCTTCCTGAGTATAAAATCCGCTGTGTGGAGTCTCGTCGTATTCTCTTGTGCTCCAATCCATCAAGGTACGTGGGCGCGTCGAACCTATTTCGGTCTGAGCTTAGGGTATTTCTTAATCTCAATTCGCCACCCTTGATCTTCCGTAAGATGCCAATGAAAATAATTAATATTATGTAACGCCAGCATATCGATAATCTGCTTCAGATAAGAAACCGGGAAATAATGACGACCTACGTCGACCATAAATCCGCGATAATCAAAACGGGGATAATCATTGACGATACCGGCAGGAATGGCAGACGCCGACTCTCTATCCTTCGTCACCGGCATGGATTTATGTAAAGTCTGAATACCATAAAAACACTCCCGCTTCACTTCCACCTGCCAAACGGATATTATTGGATGTTACCTCCAGCCGATATCCCTCTTTTTTTTTGTTTTATAGCAGTATCAACAGACAGAATGATGGCATCACTCTCTTTTATTCTCTGTCGTACATTGAACGGTAAGTCCCGTGGCTTCTTTTATATAAGAAGCCAAAAATTCAGCTGTCCGTTCCAGCTTTTTCATTACCTGCCGGATAAACAATTTTTGTGCCTCCGAATGAATAACAAAAAGGATTTTCCTGAAAATTTTGAACGACCTCTTGCGGTTGAGGAATAACATTCAGATTACCTACTTCTCTTTTTTTTTGTAGGGGTACATGCAGACAGGGTCAGTGCTACCCACATTCCAAGTCCTGCCCATTGCATAAATTGCTTTTTCATTGTTTAAAATATAATAATTTGTTGCAAGGGCAAAGATACAACAATCCGTTTTATCTGCTGTGTTTTTTACTCTAATCTTTCTTTTTCTTCAGTAATGATTTTCCTCCAATGATCAGAGTTACTGCGGTAATCACCATCAAGATACCCAAAATAATGCGTGGAGTCAACTGTTCACCGAATACCAGTACCCCGAAAAATAAAGCGGTAACCGGCTCCAATGCACCCAAGATGGCAGTTGGAGTAGAACCTATATAATGAATAGCCTTAGTCATTGTCACCAGTGAGATGACAGTAGGAAAGACTGCCAGCGAAACAGCATTTATCCATAGCATCGGCGTTGGAATGACCTGCAATTCTGTACAGAACTGCAAACGCACTACATACACCGATAATCCGAACAACAAAACATAAAAGGTAAGTTTGGCAATCGGCATATCTTTGAGCGATGAGCGATTGACCCCCACTATATAAATGGCATAAGACAATGAAGAAAGGAAGACAAATGTGATTCCTACCAGGCTGAGTGTCTGTCCGCCCGGACTCTTGCACAACATGGATATACCTACAAAGGCAAGAGCAATGGAAAACATCGTAATGGGGAAACCTTCTCTTTAAAGACCACCGCCATAATAATAGCCACTAATACCGGATAAACAAACAGAATGGTAGAAGCAATGCCTGCATCCATATAGTTGTAGCTCATGAAAAGGAACAAAGAAGAGAAAGCAAACAATAATCCCATTATGCAGAGTGGCAGCACATCTACCCTTTTTTATGGCAAAAAGATTGCTTTTGAAATTTCATCATAATGCCAAGAACGATAACAGCCAGCGAATAACGGTAAAATAATACTGTATCTACGCTCATTCCTGCACTGTAAAGGGAAGAGTGAAAAGGGGGTTCATGCCGTAACTGGCTGCTGCAATCGCTCCAAGGATAAATCCTTTAGTCTTGTTGTTAGTCATTATAGTCTATCTTCTTAAAATCGCCGCGAAATTAGATATTTGTTCGCAATAAACAAAGGGAAAGAAATTTATTCTTTTGTCCTAACAACAATTTATCTATATTACACCTATACAACAACAATAATAAATCATTTCCGAATATGAAGAATTGGATTTCTTCTTATCACTGTATTGTTTTTAGAGGTGTATCAAGACTCCAAAGTTTCTTCTGATACACCTCTCCAAAAAATTAATTCAGTTTATGAATAATCAATCCCGAACGAAGTTTTGGTTCAAACCAAGTAGTCTTCGGCGGCATAATGTTGCCGGTATCGGCAATATCCATCAGCTGTTTCATTGAAACAGGATAGAGCGCTAAAGCAACTTTCATCTCGCCACTGTCTACACGCTTTTTCAGTTCTCCCAAGCCACGGATACCACCCACGAAATCGATTCGTTTATCAGAACGAAGATCTTTAATACCAAGGATTTCATCCAATATCAGATTAGAAGAAATAGTTACATCCAACACTCCGATAGGATCATTATCATCGTAAGTTCCCTCCTTGGCAGTCAGGCTGTACCATTTGCCTTCCAGATAAAGGGAGAAATTATGGAGGCTTTGCGGTTTATAGATTTCCACGCCCTTTTCCTCGATGACAAAGTTCTTTCCGACAGCCGCTAAGAACTCTTCGGGAGTCAAGCCGTTCAAATCTTTCACCACACGATTATAATCGATGATAGTCAACTGATTAGCCGGGAAACAGACTGCCATGAAATAATTATATTCTTCATCACCTTTATGATTTGGATTCTGCTTTGCCTTTTCTGCTCCGACCAATGCTGCGGCAGCCGAGCGGTGATGGCCGTCAGCAATATATAATGCAGGCATTGCGGCAAAAAGCTTTAGTAATGGCTTCAATATCATTTTCCCGGTCTATAACCCAAAATGAATGACCGAAGCCGTCACCCGGAGCTATAAAATCATATTCCGGTTTTTGAGAAGTGTATTTCTTAACAATAGCATCCAGTTCTGCATTATCGGGATAAGCGAAAAATACCGGTTCAATGTTGGCATTGTTCACCCGAACATGTTTCATACGGTCCTCTTCTTTGTCACGACGAGTCAACTCGTGCTTCTTGATAACACCGTTCATATAATCGGGAACATAAGCACCAACAACAAGACCATACTGTGTCTTTCCATTCATGGTCTGCGCATAGACGTAATAGTTTTCTTTATCGTCCTGCACCAGCCAGCCTTTGTCCTGAAACATCTGGAAATTCTCAGCAGCCTTGTCATACACCTTCGCATCATGCTCGTCTGTACCTGCCGGAAAGTCTATTTCCGGTTTGATGATATGATAAAGTGATTTCTCATTACCCTTTGCTTCTTCACGGGCTTCTTCCGAATTAAGCACATCATAAGGACGGGAAGCGACTTGCTCCACCAGTTCTTTCGGAGGGCGAATGCCTTTGAAGGGTTTTATTATAGCCATAGAATATTAGATTTATAAGTTATAAATACTTATTTATTTACGCGAAACTTTTCGCAACCATCTTTCAGGAAACCCACAATCTGCCTGGCAGCTGCAATACCGGCATTTATATTCGCTTCGGCAGTTTGGGCACCCATTTTCTTCGGTGTAGAGAAATAACGACCCGGGAAATGGTCAGCAAATTCGGCATGATGTACAGGCATAATGTCAGTAACATATTCCAAATCAGGACGGTCATTCATCAGACGCAGCAAGTCGGCTTCATTAATAACTTCCTTGCGTGCGGTATTAACCAGCAGACCGTTTTTAGGCATTTTGTCTACCAGATCATAATTGATAGAATTTTTTGTTTCAGGAGTAGCAGGAATATGCAGAGATACAATATTACAAGTAGCATACAATTCTTCGGTAGATGCAACCGCCTTCACACCGTCTGCTTCAATGACCTCTTTCGGACAATAAGCATCGTATGCATAGATGTCCATACCAAAGCCTTTGGCAATACGAGCTACATTACGTCCCACATTACCGTATGCATGAATACCCAGTTTCTTACCTTTCAATTCAGTACCCGAAGCACCGTTATACATATTGCGGACAGCCATCACCATCAACCCGAAAGCTAGTTCGGCCACAGCATTGGAGTTTTGTCCCGGAGTATTCATGACACATACATTGTGAGCCGTAGCAGCCTCCAAATCCACATTGTCATACCCTGCTCCGGCACGCACTACAATTTTTAACTCTTTAGCAGCGTCCAATACTTCAGCATCAATTACATCACTACGGATAATAATGGCATCGACATCTTTAACCGCTTCCAGCAATTTTGCCTTTTCTCCATATTTCTCCAATAATGCCAGTTCATAACCTGCTGCTTCTATCTCTTTGCGAATACCGTCTACTGCAATTTTAGCAAACGGTTTATCTGTTGCTACTAATACTTTCATGGTCTTATTTGTATTAATAAATAAGGACGTACTCACAGCACGCCCTTATTCTTATAAATCAATTAATGAAGTTTCTCGAATTCTTGCATGCAATCTATCAAAGCCTGAACACTTTCTTTCGGCATGGCATTATAACAAGATGCACGGAAGCCACCCACAGAGCGATGACCTTTAATACCTACCATACCTTTTTCGGTTGCAAACTTCAGGAAGTCTGCTTCCAAATCTTTGTATTCATCATTCATAACGAAACAGATATTCATATAAGAACGGTCCGCCTTATCCGTTACTGTACCACGGAACAACTTGTTACGGTCAATTTCCGCATACAGCATTTCGGCTTTCTCTTTGGCACGCTTCTGCATTTCCGCCACTCCACCGTTAGCCTTAATCCAGCGCAAAGTCTGCAACGCTGCATAGATAGGAAGAACAGGAGGTGTATTGAACATAGAACCTCCGTCCACATGGGTCTGATAGTTCAGCATAGTAGGAATATAGCGTGATACCTTGCCCAAAGCATCATTCTTCACAATAACGAAAGTAACACCGGCAGGAGCCAGATTCTTTTGTGCACCGCCGTAAATGCAGATATATTTAGAAACATCAATCGGACGAGAGAAAATATCAGATGACATATCGGCAATCATAGGAACCGGAGAGTCCAAATCCTCATGAAGCTCCGTACCATAAATTGTATTATTGGTGGTGACATGGAAGTAATCCGCATCGGCAGGAACAGTATAATCTTTCGGGATATACGTATACGTTGCTTCCGCAGAAGATGCCACTTCTACGACTTCGCCAAACGCTTTCGCTTCCTTTATTGCTTTCTTCGCCCAAACACCGGTATTAAGATAAGCAGCTTTCTTTTCAAGGAAGTTGAAAGGCACCATACAGAATTCCAAGCTGGCGCCACCACCCAAGAACAGTACCTCCGAATACCCTTCAGGAATGTTTAACAATTCCTTGAACAAAGCGACTGCTTCGTCTACCACAGGCTGAAAATCTTTTAGCACGATGACTGATTTCCATCAAAGAGAGGCCTGAACCATTGAAATCGAGAATAGCTTGTGCCGTATTCTCAATCACCTCACGAGGAAGAATAGAAGGTCCTGCATTGAAATTATGCTTTTTCATTTGAAGTTTGTTTTGGTTATACAATTTCGTTCATTAATGTCTTTCGACCTTGCGAAATTACGGAAATATTTCTTCAAAACAAACCTTTCCTGATGAAATTCTATTTTTAAGCCGCATTTAGCTTACTTTTTAATGGTTTATACAAGATATATGCACCATTTTGTTATCTTTACTTATCAAGAACAATACTTTTAGAGAAACTAAAAGCAAGGAGGATTTATTACTTCATATTCAAAAGAATAAGCGCAAATAAAATGAATATTTATAAGATAGTCACTTAGCTTCCTCGATTACAGTTTTCATTCCCTTGATTTTTTCACCGCGTACAGCGTCAGCAATTGCTTCATTTTACTGCGGCGCACGGCTACAAAGGCATAGTGTTCCTTTACGTCCACCTGCCCGACATCTTCACGCGCCATTCCTCCTTTTTTATACAAGAAGCCGACAATATCTATCTTGTTCAACTTATCCTTTTTCCCTTTACCTATATATAAGGTAGCCCAACGAGGTTTAGCAGGCTTAGGAAGCACCTCTGGCAATTCGTAAGTTTCAATATCATCAGAAATATATTCCGGTACAAATTCTTCTTCATGCAGAATCAAATAGACGTTTCCCGATGCCTCCCAACGGGCAGTACGTCCATTACGGTGTGTATAGGCTTCCTCGTTTACGGGAGGATGGTAATGCACCACATTCTCAATACCCGGAATATCCAGTCCGCGGGCAGCAAGATCAGTAGAAATTAATACGGAACAACTACCATTGCGAAATTTATAGAGTGCCCGCTCACGGTCAGGCTGTTCCATACCCCCATGAAACATATCACACGGGAACTTCTTTGCCTGCAGGTATCCGGTGACGCGTTCCACACTATCACGATAGTTACAAAATACAAGAGTGGAATGATAACCAAGCGTACAAAGCAAATTGTAGAGTATTTCCAGCTTATCTTTTTCGGGAGAAACAACTTTATGTAACTTCAGACGAGGGGCAAGAGCATCGGGATCAAGAAAATTAAGCTTAACCAGCTGAGAACCGGAGACTGAAGATTGGGAATCTCCTCCCACTCCGGCAAATTGGGGAATTTCTTCGGTATCTGTAGCTGAAAGTAATATACGCTTTTTTAATGAAGGTAACTGTCCGATAACTTCCGCCATCTCGTCATGGAAACCAAATTCAAGACATTTATCAAACTCATCTATTACTAATGTAGTAACAGTACCCGCATCAAAATTTTCTTTTCTCAAATGATCGTTCATTCGCCCCGGTGTACCGATAATGACTGAAGGATTAACACCTTTCATCGTCCTATGTTCCTCCATAGCAGGACGGCCACCATAACAACTCATAGCCTTAAAGGGAGTTCCCATGGATTTAAATACAGTTTCAATTTGCAATGCCAGTTCCCGCGAAGGTACCAACACAACGGCCTGCACACCTTGCACATTCGTTTTTAATGATTGTACCAACGGAAGAAGAAAAGCCAGTGTTTTACCCGAACCCGTAGGTGAGAGTAGCACCAAATCTTTATTTTCATGATAAACCTCCCGAGTAGCCTCCTGCATCGGGGTGAGTTGTTCTACTTGCAGATTACGCAGTATATCCTGAATTTCCATAACATTCTTTTTCGATAACGGGCCAAAGATAACAAAAAAAACTCCTGCACAGCCGTAGCCTTGCAGGAGTTTCTACAAATATCGAAGTTTTTTATAAACCTTGCCTAATTTTATCCGCCGAAGTTATCGAACATCAAGTTCTGAGCCGGAACGCCAAGATCGTCGAGCATCTTCTCAACAGCCTTCGACACATCGGGCCGGCCCACACATGTAATATTCAATATCTTCAGGAGCTTCATGGTCTTTCAGGTATGTATTGTAAATTACCTGATGAACGAAGCCCGGAGTATACTTCACGCCTGCTGCATCTGCTGCGGGATCCGGACGGTCTAATGCCAAATGGAACGTAAAGTTCGGGAAATCTTTCTCTATTTGCAGGAAGTCTTCCAGATAGAATACTTCATTCAGGGCACGTGCACCATAGAAGTAAGTCATCTTACGGTCAGTAGTATGCAATGTCTTCGTTAAGTGCATGATCTGGGCACGCAACGGAGCCATACCGGCACCACCACCAATCCACATCATTTCCTTCTTAGAGTCGAATATCGGATGGAAGTCTCCGTAAGGACCACTCATGATAACCTTGTCACCTGGTTTCAGCGTAAATATAAGAAGAAGCGATACCCGGCATCACATCCATAAAGCCCGGACCTTGTTCTTTTGGGCTTAAACGGCGGAGTTGCGATACGTACCGTCAACATAATACGGTCGCCCTCTGCCGGATAGTTAGCCATAGAGTATGCACGAATGGTTTCTTCGTCATTTCGACACTTCAGTCGCCGTAAACAGACCGAATTTTTCTCCCATGCCGGCAAATACCATCACCAATCAGGCTTTATCAATGTCTTTGTTGTAATCCATTTCAACTTTAGGTATCTTGATTTGAGCATAAGAACCCCGGAACGAAGTCCATGTGTTCACCCTTTTCGGCAAAAGCAACAATAAACTCTTTGATGAAAGTAGCCACGTTCTTGTTGGAAATGACTTCGCATTCCCATTCCTTTACACCCAGTACAGATTCATCAATCTTGATGCCCAGGTCACCTTTTTACTTTCACCTGGCAACCCAGACGCCAATGATCCTGTTGTTGTTTACGGCTGAAATGTCCCTTTTCAGAAGGAAGAATCTCACCACCATCCAGTACAACCTGGCATTTACATTGACCGCAAGAACCTTTACCACCACAAGCCGATGATGACAGGTAGATGCCATTGACAGACAGGGTGTTCAGCAAAGTTGAACCTTGTTCTACTTCCAGTTCTTTCTCTCCATTGATAGTTATCTTTTACTTTGCCGCTCGGAGTAAGATACTGCTTAGCTACCAGCAAAATAACAACGAGCAGAAGGATAATTCCAAGGAATACTCCAATACTAGCTAATATTAAATTCATATCCATTGTCTTATTCCTTTCCTTTTTAGATTTTCAAACCAGAGAAACACATAAATGCCATTGCCATCAAACCTACAGTGATGAAAGTGATACCCAGACCTTTCAAAGGAGCGGGAACATCAGAGTAAGCCATTTTTTTCACGGATGGCAGCCAAGCCGATAATAGCCAGTGCCCAACCGATACCTGAGCCCAAAGCGTAAGTGGTTGCCTCGCCAATGTTGATGAAATGACGTTGCTGCATAAACAATGAAGCACCCATGATGGCACAGTTTACAGCAATCAGCGGAAGGAAGATACCCAATGAAGCATAGAGCGACGGGCTGAAACGTTCAACCGCCATTTCCACCAACTGAACGATACCGGCAATAACGGCAATAAACAGGATAAAGCTCAAGAAGCTGAGGTCTACTCCATCAATCAGCGCATTAGGTGCCAGTACGTAATTTGCCAGCAAATAGTTCACCGGCAGAGTTACAATCAACACGAAAGTAACGGCTGCACCCAGACCTACGGCTGTCTTTACGTTTTTCGATACTGCCAGGTAAGAACACATCCCCAGGAAGTATGCGAAAATCATATTGTCCACAAAGATGGACTTTACAAACAAACTTAAATATTCCATATTCTTTTCGTTTTATAACGGGGATTAATTATTACTTTCCTGCAATTCTTTGTGTTTTTGCACGTTGGTACCAAATGATACAAGCACAGATAATCAACGCCATAGGAGGCATCAACATCAAAGCCGTTATTCAGGTAGCCCAAGTCATAAACAGCCTGCGGGATAACCTGGAAGCCAAACAAATGTACCGGCACCCAGCAGTTCACGGAAGAATGCCACGATAATCAGGATTTTGGCATAACCCAATCCGTTACCGATACCATCCAGGAATGATTCCCAAGGACCGTTCATCATAGCAAACGCTTCCAGACGTCCCATCAGGATACAGTTTGTAATAATCAAACCTACATATACAGAAAGCTGCACACTTACATCGTATGCGAACGCTTTCAAAATTTCACTAACGATAGTTACCAATGCGGCAACAACCACCAACTGAACAATGATACGGATACGGTTGGGAATGGTGTTACGCAACAAGGAAAATAACGAAGTTCGAGAAGGCTGTAATAATGGTTACGGAAAGACCCATCACGATAGCCGGTTCCAGCTGAGCCGTTACAGCCAGTGCAGAACAGATACCGAGCACCTGTACGGTGACAGGGTTATTCAAACCCAGCGGAGTTAAAAGAACTTCTCTATTCTTTTTAGAAAATAATGCGCTCATATTCTATTTACCCTCCCTCTTATTTATTAGTTAAAAATGAATTGTACATGCTCAGGCAATCCTTAATCATCGCATCTACACCCTTAGAAGTGATAGTACCACCTGAGATACCGTCTACCTGATAATCGGGTTTTGCCACCTTGCCGTGTTTTTCAACACCCAAAGCTACAGTACCGTTTTCCATTACATGTTTGCCCAAGAACTGATCCTGGAACTTAGTAGTGGTGATTTCTGCACCCAGACCCGGAGTTTCTCCTTGATGAGAGAAGTAAACGCCATATACAGTGTCTTTGTCATCATTCAATGCGATGTATCCCCAGATAGGTCCCCAAAGACCGGCACCATAAATAGGCAGCACATATTTGGTCTGACCATCCACGTCGCAAACGAATACATGAAGACGTCCGTTAGCGATTTCACCTTTATAAGAAGTCTGGAAAGCAGCATCGTTCTTTACCAAAGAACCGTCTGCCTGCATCAAATCGTCTTCTTTCACATATTTATCATATTCTGCATTCACATCTTTTACGTCATAAACGTTCAAAGCTGCCAGAATTTGTTTCTTTGTGTCCTGTTCTACATTCTGGTACTGTTTTTTTCTTTCAGAGAAGAAGACACGAATGCCAACAGGAATGCTACGATAACAACCATTATCGAAGCATAGATGATAGTATAACTATTACTATTAGTATTCATAATGTCCGATATTTTTTAGTTGTTAGTTGATTTTAATCTGTTTTCGCGGGCTGTGATGTTCTTCTGTACGATACAGTAGTCAATCAGCGGAGCGAAGATGTTCATCAGCAGGATGGCAAGCATCATACCTTCAGGGATAACCCGGATTCAACACACGGATAACGATAGCCATCACACCGATCAGGAAGCCGTAGATGAACTTACCCTTTTCCGTACGTGCGGAAGTCACAGGGTCGGTAGCCATGAACACGGCGCCGAAGCAGAAACCGCCCAATACGATGTGTTCGTACCAAGGCAACTGAGCCATCATGTTATCAGTAGAAGCCGAATACATTGAAAATCAATCCCATCACGATACCACCGGCAAAGACTGAGAACATCGTCTTCCAACTTGCCACACCTGTCCACAACAGGATGATGGCACCCAGTGCGATAGCGATAACGCTGGTTTCACCGATAGAACCCGGAATCAAACCTACAACCATATCCCACATGGTAGCGGGAGTACCGTTCACATTAATCAGTTCGCTTGCACCCGGAGCGGCTGTAGCAGCCTGTCCCAACATCGTAGCGCCGGTAAAACCGTCCACTACCTGTCCGCCACCGATACCGAAAATGCTGTCAGTGCTTACCCAAACGGCATCACCGGACATTTTGGTAGGATAAGCGAAGAACAAGAAAGCACGGGTAATCAATGCAGGGTTGAAGATATTCATACCTGTACCGCCGAATACTTCCTTAGCGAAGATAACAGAGAATGCTGTAGCGACAGCCAGAATCCACAACGGACATTCCACAGGAACGATCATCGGGATCAACAGACCACGGATACCAGGAAACCTTCCTGAATTTCTTCGTTCTTCCATTGTGCCACCACAAATTCGATTCCCAGACCTACTACGTATGATACAATAATCTTAGGCAGAACTGCCAGGAAACCATAAATAAACTTTTCAAAGAAACCTGCCTCCTGGCCTACAGCCAAGAAGTGCTGGTAACCTACGTTGTACATACCGAACAACAGGGCCGGTATCAACGCAATAACCACCATTGACATGATACGCTTGCTGTCAATCGCATCATGAATGTGAACTCCTGTTTTCGAAGTGCTGTTGGGTACGAACAAGAATGTTTCGAAACCGTCGAACACCGAACGAAACGCGTGGAGTTTGCCGCCCTCTTCAAAGTTTGGCTTTATCTTGTCGAGATAATTTCTTAACGCTTTCATTAACTTTTAATTCTTAGTTTTTAATTATTTAGCACATTTCCTTGCGAAGCATGTCCAGGCCTTGACGTACGATGCGTTGCAATTCCAATTTGGAAGAGTCAACAAATTCGCATACAGCGAAGTCTTCGGGAGCCACTTCGTAAATACCAAGTGCTTCCATGCGGTCAATATCGCCGGCAATGATAGCTTTAATTAAATATTCGGGGAAAATGCTCATCGGGAATACTTTGTCATACTCACCGGACATGATCATGTGGCGTTCGCCACCTTTGATACGGGCATCCAGTGTGTATTCCTTGTTACCGCACAACCAGCTGAAATAACTGCGGTTGGCACTGTACTGATCGGTACGCGGCATGATAAAGCCCAGGAATTCGTGCCGGTCATCCCCTTCGGGAATCACAGTAAGACTTGTAGCGTGCGCACCCAGGAATCCGTTTGGTTTCACCAAAGTTCCGGTCAGCACGTTACCGTTAATGTAGCGTAAGTTTTTACCTCCGTTCACACGTCCTGCAAAAATATCTGTCAGCAAGGGCTCCTACTTTCAGCTTGCAATAAGCCGGTTTCTTCACTTCCGAACCGGTCAGGGCGATAGTACGGGTAAGGTCTACGCGACCTGTGTTGAACAGGCGTCCGATGAAGATCACTTCTTCCGCACGGAGCGTCCAAACAGTTTCGCCTTTGTTGATAGGACTGATGTGGTTAATCTGAACGCCTACATTTCCGGCGGGGTTAGGACCGTCGAAGGCAGTTACAGTTACATTTTTGGCGTTGGTCAGTGCAGGGCTCTTCTGCTCTACGCTGATATTCAGATACGTCTTTGCCATCTTTGCCAGTGCGTCCAGACCTGTCTGGAAATCTTTTTCCTGGCCTTTCAGAACAAATTCGAAATCAGCAGCCAATGGGTTAGTGTCAAATGCAGAAACGAAGATGCCTTTTGGTTGGGCATTCGGATCAGCCACCACGATGTAGGGGCGCTGGATAATGAATGAAAAAAGTCCGGCTTCCAGCAGAGGCGGCTTTTACCTGCTCGCCTGTCAGAGTCGAAACATCCTTCTTTCCAAACTCTTCGTAGTCTTGCTCCTTTGCAGCTGCAATGGAGATGCTTAAGACTTTACGACGTTCGCCTCTCTCCACGCTGGTAACGACACCGCTTACCGGAGATACGAACTTCACTTCAGGGTGGTTCTTGTCAACAAACAATGTTCCCCGGCCGTCACATATTCCTGTTCCTTGACCACGACTTTAGGAGTCACGCCATGAAAATCATCGGGCACTATCGCATAGATGTCCGGCTGCTTCACGTCAAAGAACTCCTGAGCAGGTTTCCCTTTCAGGTTGATGTTCAAGCCTTTGTGTAATTTAATCACATTTGCCATATTGGGTTATAAAAAATGGTTTTTAAATTTGAGCGCAAAAGTACAGAAAAAAAAAATGTGAAAAAAGAAAGAAATGGTGCTTATTATGGAAAAAATTCTGTAATAATAGAAACCTTTCTGAATGTATGTGCAAACTCAGGCAGATGCTCACTTTTTTTTGAACACAAATGACGCGAATGACATAAATTTATCTTGATTTTTAATTTTTATGTCATTCGCGTCATTTGTGTTTCATTCCGAAACACTTACAGTTTGACGGTCTTCACTTTGCCGGGAATGACGGTCAGGTGTACCGTGCCGTTGTTTTCTATATCCACCTCCTGGTAGCGGGCTTCCACCATCACTTTCCCGTCCAGTGCCATCACCCCCCACCGGCAGGCACTCTCTTCAAAAGCACAATAAACGCCCACAGGAGGAAGAATCTTTCTGTATTTGGGAGGAACGATGATACATTCCCCAGTTTCAAGCCCCATTTCATGCCCATACGGTACGGAAGGGCATCTCTTATCTCCTCCAGCCTCTTCCGCCTTTTCGCTTCCTCGTTCCTTCTCTTCTGCCGGTCCGTTTCCTCCGCCCGCTGTCCGGCTTCCTTTTCAGCTTCTTTACAGCCGTGTCGAAGTCCTGCTCACCGGGTCTGGGAAGGTTAGTGGCAATGTACCGCTTCCTCTTTCCTTTTTCCACATGGTAATACCTTCCAGCCCCGTCCATCACCACGATGCTCCGGTCGGCCAGACGGCCGCAGCACCAATAAACTTCCTCGTCATCCCCTGCCAACAAGCAGGCGAACACATCAAACACCGTGGACCATACGGAATCCACCAGCTTGCAGGGACTTCGGTACGCGATAATCCGGTATCTTCAAGTAATATTCATAAAAGCAGATGCTGTCTTTATGCAGCCCGTTCATGGAAGCGTATGCTTTTTGTACGGCTATGGAAAGTCTCCCCCTACCCTCAGCAATTCCACACCGCCATAGGAAAACACCACCGGCAATAAAAATCCCCATGGGGCGATGAACTACGTACAAGCGGTCTATGGTTTCCACAGCAACAGTGCGGATAATAAGAAAAAATCATCCCGGCAAGGCGTGGGGCGTTCCGGCAAGGAGCCGGTACGAGCTTGTTTCCTCTCGTAGGACGAGGAAAGGTTGATACGGAGGAGATTAAAAATTGAGAATTTAAAGATGGCAGTTCATACCGGCTCTCCCAAGCAGGGACAGTGGGGACAGCAGGGACAGACCCCAATTTCTCACACACGCACGCGCGATATAATTAGGTGGGAAAATCATCTTTCCCCTGCCTTCCCACAGGATTATGTCCGGCCGGAACTTCTGAAAAAAAACGCACGACAGGGAGAGTAACCGAAAGCACTCGTCCTCATCAGACTCAAACGTTTCACCAAATAAGAAGTATCGGTAAGTGTGGACGGTAAGGGAATATATCACCCCACTTATCCTCCCTTTATAGGTACACGCATGCGTGTGTGAGGAAAAAAGGGGGTGTCCCCACTGTCCCCGTGTCCCCGTAAACTCCCTGCAATCCACCAAGGGGTCAGAAGAGATCACACCGCACGGACGTGAAGTTATCTTTACAATGTTCAAAGGAACTAGCCGTCACCCGCCACAAGATTACAAAAAAACTTTGGTACAAGATTCCGCGGATCTTGTACCAAGTTTCACCGATATTGCAGCAGTGTGCACCTCTTTTCTTCGGACTCTGTTTCCTTTCTACATTTCATTCTTCTACTATTCACTTTTCGATATTGCGGGTTTCAGCACTGAAGTTCACCCCTATTTAAAAGAGCTTCCGTCCGTCCGAAGCAAAGGGAAGCGCGTAATGCTTGTCATGAATCTGTTGCAAAGCCTCCTCGGCCGTGCCGTCCAGCTTGAATTCCATCACATAGATAAGCTTGTCAGCCTGCAGGACAAGGTCAATGCGTCCTTTACTCGTATGATATTCCACTTGGGTATAGAAGCCGACAAGCTTGAATACGATGAAAAGCACATTCTCGTAATGCAGTTCCTGTTCGCGGATCACTTCGTAGGTAGTATTCGCAAAGAAACTTTGCAGACGGCGGAAGAAGGAGTCATAATCACCGAAACGCACCTCACGGACAAATTTCTGAATCTCAAAGGGAGATTCCACCTTATTTACGTTCGCGTAAAAAGGGAGCAGGAAACGTACAAACCCCCTCTTCCACTTCCCGGTTCGGAAAACCTAAACGGTACATTCCAAATTCTTCATCATATCCCTTTATAGTGAGGTATCCGCTCTGATAGAGCACCGGAATGGGATTGGTGGATTCCGAATCTATACTGTTCAGCACCTGGGAGTCCGTTTCCTCGTGGGCCATCCGTTCCAAGTCGTAATGATGCTTCTTCAGCAGTTTCACCAGATAGGTAGGAGTACCCGTCTCGAACCAATAACTGCCGAATTCCTTATATTTGAACGTATTGAGCAAACTAAACGGATTGTACATGCCGATAGAATGATGTGTAAAGTGATAGCCGTCATAATATGCTTTCAAATCGTCACAAAGCTTGTCGTATGACACTCCTCTCGCTTCAGCAAACTCATGCAGTTCGGCATCCAGATTATCATGCAAAAATCTTATCCAGACTCTCCGAGTATCATACTTCTCGATGTTCAGATCCAGATGCAGAACAGGATATCTGATCCAGTCCTTTTTCCAGCTTCTCCATCGCCAGACCTTCAAACAACTTCCTTCTTACCTTGAAAGTAAGCTTCCAAGGTAGAGATGAGCAGGCTCTTTCCGAAACGTCGCGGACGGCTCAGGAAGTAGTAACTTCCCGGTCTTTACCATCTGGTACACCCAGGCCGTTTTATCAATATAGAAATAACCGTCCTGACGGATTTTCTCGAAATTCTAGATTCCGATGGGATATATTTTATTGCTCATACATTTTTTCAATGCTTTATCATGATACTTATATCACTTCACCATTCATTATCATTTTTGCTGTAGCATTCTGAAAAAAGTCTTTTTTTTTCCCGAATGAGCACTGCTTTATAAAGAAATTCGTACACGCCGTTACAGCTTATCAATTTCTTCTGGCGAAAGTCCGGCAATCCGGACAATATCCGCAATGGAAAAACCGTTCTCTTTTTCAGTTTACGGGCGATCTCCAAACGTCCCTCAAACGTCCTTCCGCGACAGCCTGTTCACGGATATCATTTTCCACAATACGGCTCACGTTATAACGGTCCACCACCGCCTTATCATAAGCGATACGGTCACCCTCAGACAGGTGAGCCTTGGCGGCAAGGCGGTCAAGATGGCTGAAAACCTGTTCTTTCAGCGCATCGGGGGCACTCTGTTCCAGTTGTTCATATTCTTCAGTGCATACATTAGTTTATCGGATAAAAGTAGAACATTCGTCCAGTTCCTTCGTAAAATAAGGAAACTGGAGATAAATCTGACGGAAATTCCGGTTCACCACACGACCGCTGTCCTGGTCGGAAACCACCGTGTCGGTACGGAACTTGCTTTCCAGACCATCCTCCTTGAAATTCATCAGGAAAATGCCGTACACGGCAGGAAGCCTGTAACGGAGACCGTAAGAAGCCTCTTCTTCCCTGAGCAGACCGCAATCCTCCAACGGAGTGTCGGGAACACATACCTCTTTAGAGGACGGATTCTCCATCTGGCGGCTCACCGCACGGCACACATAATAAAGCGTACGATCCAGGAAATGGCTATGCCAACGATTCTGCATCTCCACTATGATGTACTCGCCCGTAGAGGTACGGCAGTAAAGGTCATAGATGATGCCCTTGTCGTGAATATTCTCCGAACCATCCTCCTTGTCCAGAAACGTCGGTCTTCAATGTGATGCTCACCCGACAGCAGTTCGTTAAGCAGGATTATCAGCAGATCCTTGCTGGCAGGCTGGCCGAAGATTATCTTGAAGCCGAGATCCGTGAAAGGGGTTTACAAAAGCGGGATGACATAATAAAGATGATTTTTATGGTTTCTGACCGCAAAAAACGAATTCTATCTGGAAATTCCTATGAATGAGCGCTTTTTTATTATATCAGAGATCTAACTTGACTTTGAGGTTCTCTTTCTTTACGAAGAGATTCCCATTTTTTATTATACCTAAAAATATGCAAGAAACACCTTTCTGCAAGCCTATTATACAATAACTCATCACTGCAACAAACCTATTTTCCCCTATTATGTTTCTTTTTTTTGCAAGAAAAAAGAAGTAAAATGACAGACATACACAATGCCTTAGAATAAAAAAACGGACTGTACAGTCTTTTTTTTTCCTGTACAGTCCGCTTAAATTATATACAATGTAGAGATAACGCTTATTCTTCGTCAACCAAACATCGGGTCCCATGCCGGAAGACGGATTGGTTTCTGTTTTAAAATATCCAGCACCTTGGCAGGAACATATTTCTTTTCTGCCACCACACGGAACATATATTCATCAAACCATTTATCTGTCATGATAAGGTGTCCTCTGTATCCGCTGGCACTGCCCCAACTGTTTTCCACCATCCATTTTTTCGATTTTCCCGCTTTATCCAAGTCCACCGCCATCAAGGTCATAGCATGGCTGCTGCCACTGGAGAAAGTTTGGATACGTTGTTTCTTGTCCATGCCGAAAGTAGTTCCCATCAATGATTCGTAATCATAATTATCATCGAGCAGCAAGCCACGTTTACTATCAGGAACTTGCCTACATCACAAAGAAAAAAATACATCATGGTACTGTCCTTGATGGAAGCTATGGCTATTTCTTTAATATCCTCTATCGGCAGGTTTACATAAGTCAATTCTTGCCATCATAACGGTGACGGTCAAAATCTATTTCCTAAACATTTATAAAACTCGGGCTGGGATCATTCATCAGCATTACATAGTTATTGGTCAAATCATTTCCCAAAAACTCTTTTATAGAAAGACACCGGAGTATATTCTTTCGCTTTCCCCCACCCTTCAGACTCCGTAAAAAGGTGGAAACAGGTTCGCCGGGGTCAGCACCAACATACGATAAACCGTTCCCAACATTTCTGTCTTTTCTTTTCCAATTCGGCCGGCTTCGCTCCGGTAGCGGCGGCTTCGCGTAGTTGTAAACCAAATTCCTTCAGTTTCAGTCCTATCAGACTACTCATCTTTCCGGTATTCTCACTGCTGAAAGTTTCCACCATTGCTCTTGGGGACCAGTCCGTATTTCTCTATAATATCCGATACTCCTGTGAATTGTCCCCCATCGCTTAAGGGATGCTTGAACAGCCATTCCACCATTTTATCGTCCATGGGCTTTCCACTGGTATCAATGATTCCCTGTAAGAATAAGTTTGCTTTTCTAATTGATTAAAAAAAAGCAGTAGTTCTGTGAGAACTCCATCTCATCCAGTCCGTATTTGGCAATCATCTGGCTTGCGGAGTACGTTCAGTCCGGTAAAAAGCCAGCAACGACCGGAAGATTGTTGGTCGGTTATTCCCTTGGATAGCACCTTGTGTGAAAACTCCGTATCAAAATCGGCACGGTTCTCCTGGTTCAATGCCAACGTGTTGATACTTGTTCCGCCTAAGGCGTTACGGATGGCTTTGTCGGCAGGGGGTTGCCTTATAACTTTGTTTGATTTGATTCAGCATTTCACCTGAAATGCCTCCCTGTGCCTGGGCTGTCAATGCAGCCGCAAACAGAAGAGCGAATGTGATGTGTTTCTTCATATTATTGTAAAAATATAAAATGATTTATTAGGGTGGGTAAATGTACAAGTTATTTTTTGAACCCTGCTAATCTTTCACGTGAAAGATATATAATCATCAGAACCTATCATTATTATGACAGGCCCGACTGTTCTGCTTTTTTCTTTATCTTATATCCCAGTATAGCAATTGTGATACTCATCAAGGGACTGATAATGTTAAAGAATGCGTAAAGGCAGATACACAATGGTGGGAACACTAAGGATAGTGGCCTGTGTCATACCGCATGTATTCCAGGGTATCAATGGCGAAGTGACTGTAACAGAATCTTCCGTCGTGCGGCTCAGCAGTTTGCTTTCATAACCGTTTGCACTATAGATGTCTTTAAACATATTACCCGTCAGGATAATGGATATATATTGATCTGCTGTAGCAAGATTCAGGAACAAGCCCGATGCAACTGTGGATGACACCATTCCTACCCGCTTTTTCGTAAAACGTACAAAGACAGAAGTGATACTGCCGAGCATTCCTCCGGCTGTCATCGCCCCTCCGAAACACATGGCGCAGATAATCAGCCAGATGGTATTCATCATACCCGCCATTCCGCGAGTGGATATCAGTTCGTTTATTTCCGCATTACCGGTTTCCAATTGGGTTCCACCATAAAGCATTCCCATTCCTCCTTTGAACAAGGCGGCAATCCCTTCGACTCCTTGTCCGGCGATTTCGCATAATAGTCCGGGCTGGAAAATCAAGGCAAAGACGGTAGCCAGAGCCGTAGAAACAAATAGAGTGATGATGGAAGGCACTTTACGTGCAATCAGTATCGCTGTGACAACGGGGGACAATCATCAACCACCATGAAATATGGAACTTATCACTCAATATACGGGTGTATTCGGCGATATGACCGGTATCAGTGGCTTCATGTGACAATCCGGCTATGGTAAAGATTATCAAAGTGATGACAAGTGATGGAACGGTGGTAATCATCAAGTAACGGATGTGAGTGAACAGCGGTGTATCCGTTACGGACGATGCCAGAATGGTGGTATCCGAAAGCGGAGAAACTTTATCACCGAAATAGGCTCCGGAGATAATCGCACCTGCAATCCAACCTTCACTGAAACCTTGCGCCTTCCCTATTCCCATCAGTGCGATGCCGATAGTGGCGATGGTAGTCCATGAGCTGCCTGTCATGACAGATACTACCGCACAAATAATGCAAGTGGATACCAGGAAAAAATGAGGATGAATAACCTGTATGCCATAATATATTAATGTAGGGACTACACCACTGACCATCCATGCTCCGGACAAAGCTCCGATGATCAGCAAGATAATAAGTGCGGTACTTACCCCGGCTATATTATTGGTGACAGCCAGTTCGAAGTCCTTCCACGGACGACGGAATCCCGCCATACCTATCAGCACACAAACTGCTGTAGCCACTAGCAGACAGACTTGGCTGCCACCGGACAAGGCATCACTTCCAAATGTACGGATAGTGACAAACAATAATAAAATAAGTACGAATACGGGTAAAAGGGATACTAACGGTGAAGGGATTTTGTTATCTTTCATTCTTTTTTTATTCAATTTTATTCAAAATGTAAATAGAACTATCAATTTGGTTTTCAGCGTGCAAAGTTCGGAATATTTTTGAGTTCTAAAAAGTCAATCGGCGGTATTTAAAGACTTTTTTGTATTTGCAGGTAAACCTTTTTTTGCAAGGGGGGGCGTTATTAGTTCAAATTATAACCTAAAACTTAACAAATATGAATGAATTAGTTGGTGGCTTAGGCTACGCTGTAAAAAATTGGTGGATGTCCCTGTTGCTGGGCTTGCTCTACATTGCGGTAGCACTATGCTTATTGTTCGCTCCTGTGAGCAGTTATGTGGCACTGAGTGTCATCTTCAGTATCTCGATTCTGGTCAGTGGCATTCTGGAAATCTTTTTTGCTGCCGGAAACAAAAAAACAATCAGTAGTTGGGGATGGTATCTTGCCGGAGGTATTATTGATTTACTGATAGGTATTTATCTGGTATTCTATCCGTTGGTCAGCATGGAACTGATTCCGTTTATTGTTGCTTTCTGGCTGATGTTCAGAGGGTTTACATTGTGTGGCTATTCCACAGATTTGAAACGCTATGGCACAAAGGATTGGGGTGGTATCTGGTGTTTGGCATTCTGGCCATTCTTTGCTCTATGGCTATCATCTGGCAACCCGGACTTGGCGCTGTCACCGTGCTCTACATGCTGTCCATCACTTTCCTTATTATCGGATGTTTCCGTGTCATTTTCTCCTTCGAGTTGAAAAGATTGCACAAAAAACAAGTAAAAAAATCGTTTATTTTGGGCTACGTCGTACGTTATTCGTATTTTTGTTAGCCCAAAATAAACAATGATTTCTAGTAAGAGTCTTAAGTACACTGTGCGTATTCTGCTAGGGTACACTGATTGGTGTCTACCTGGGAATAATTGTGCTGCTGAACATACCGTATGTTCAGGGGCAAATTATCTGTTTTTGTAACTAAGGAATTAAAAACATACTGAATACGGAGGTTTCTGTAGGACGGATTGATATGGGTTTGCTAAACCGTATCATTGTGGAAGGTGTCCTTTTTGCATGACCGGAAGAACCAGGAGATGCTGAAAGTAGCCCGCTTATCGGCAAAATTCGACCTTCTGCCTTTTATTGAACGGTAAAGTCACCATCAGCAGTGTCCAGCTTTTTTGGATTTACGGTCAATTTGAACCGGGAAACTCCCGAATCTGCCCCTAATTTCCAGTTTGTGTTAGACGCTTTCGCGTCCAAAGCTACGGTTAAAACAAAATCTAATTTGGATTTACGAATTAATTCCGTGCTGATAAGGCGTGGCAGAGTGACATACGATATATTATCGGAACCGGAAACTCCCGGAAAGTTCAATGCCCATCATCTATCGGTGAAGAATCTCGCTGCAACGCTTTCACTGAAGGCATTGCGCAGCGACTCGTTGAATGCCGCCATCCGGCGGGTCAGCTTTGACGAACAATGTGGTTTTTCATTGCAGAAGTTCGCCATGAAAGTTACAGCCAACAATAAACGTTTGATATTAAGGATTTTGGTGTGGAGCTTTCAAATACTGCTTTAAAGATAGACAGTCTGACCTTGAAGTATGACAGCCTGCCCGAATTGCCCCCAATGACAGAAAATGTAAGATATGACGGCTCTTTGAAGGCTTCCGTTATACTGAAAGATTTAGCTCCTTTTGTGCCTGCCTTGTCACGCTTTGAAGAACCGTTGGATCTAAATCTGGTTTTCTCCGGTCACGGCAAACATTTGGACTGCCCCACCCTGCGGCTGACTAACCACCACGGATTGATGATTGCAGGGGAAGCTGCCTTAAGTAACTGGGATGCAGGCATGGATATGTACATTTACGGCAAACTGGGTAACTTGACCATGACAAAAGAGGGCATAAACGTTCTGATGACGAACCTGACGGGAAAGGTTCCTCCCATTTTTTGCAACGTTTGGACTATATTCGTTTTAACGGGGAAGCGGCGGGCTATCTGCATGATCTCACACTGACAGGCTTGTTCCATACAGGGGCAGGCATGGTGAAAACGGACGTGATGATGAGCATTGATGAACAAAGTATGAGCAGAACCTATTCGGGTAGTGTGGCGAGTGCAGACCTGGATTTGGGAAAATTACTTAATCAGGAAAAGAAATTCGGCAAGGTGGATTTCAATGTGGAACTGAAAGGTTTCAACTATAAGAACCGATATCCGGAATCATACATCAAAGGAATCATATCTTCCTTTGAATATAGTCAATATCAATATGAAAATATCATGTTGGATGGCGTATATATAAGGACGGAGGCTTTAACGGGCGCTTATCCATGGACGACGCAAACGGTTCTGTCCAGATAGACGGTAATTTCAATGTTGCCAAAACAATCCCTGACTTTAACCTGAAGGCATCCGTAAAGAACCTGCGCCCTCACGACCTCCATCTGTCCGGACAAATATGAGAATGCCAGTATTTCACTGGGCCTCACTGCTGATTTCACCGGCAAATCCATTGACGACATGAACGGGCGCATTTCATTGGACAGCCTGCAATTAAACGCTCCCGATGAAGGAGGGTGTTTTCTGGATAATCTGACTATTACAGCCGGACAGGTAAGCGGTGAAAAGAGTTGCGCATAAATTCATCCTTCATGACAGCGGTGATACGAGGTGACTATTCCTACCACACCATTCCGGCCAGCGTGGTAAAGACGGTACAACGCTATATTCCGTCCTTACTGACTATAAAGGATAATATGCCCGAGCCTCACAATAACTTCCAGTTTGATATCTGCCTGGAAAATACCGAAGTGCTATCCAAATTATTTCAGATTCCATTGAATTATACCTGCCGGCATCTTTAAAAGGATATTTTAACGACGGCGAGGAAAAGTTGCACGTAGAAGGACATTTTCCGAATTCAGATACAATGGAACACGTTATGATTCGGGCGTTTTATTTTGTGAGAATCCTTCCGACCGGTTCAAATGTTCACTGCGAGGCGGTATGCTGATGAAAAGTGGTGCAATGCTTAACTTCTCGGTGGAAGCCAATGCCAAAAACGATCATTTGGAAACAACAATTAACTGGGGGAACAATACTGATGTGACTTACGGTGGTAAATTTGCCGCCGATACCCGTTTCTTTCAAAACGGAAGGCCCCACCCTATTCTTCAGGCAGATATAAACATACAGCCCACAAAAAAGTAGTGCTGAATGATACGGTATGGAACATTCATCCCTCGCATATCGCCATAGATTCGGGACGCGTATTCATTGACAATTTCCTGTTTGAACATGAGGAATCAGTATTTAAGGGATAGATGGTAAACTGACCAAGAAGGAAAGTGATTCCTGCCGGGTGGATTTGAGAAATATCAAGCTGGACTATGTACTGGATATTGTGCAGTTTGACGATGTAGAGTTCGGCGGACTTGTAACCGGAAAGGTTCATCTGAAAAGTGTCATGAAGAACCCAGTGATGCGAATCCGTCTGAATGTGCACAAATTCTGTCTGAACCGTTCTTTATTAGGAGAAGCCGACATTGCAGGTGTATGGGATAAGGAATTGGGCGGAGTACGACTGGATGCCCAAATAGCGGAAAAAGGAATTTCCTCCACTCATGTGACAGGGGTATGTCTCTCCCAAGTTAAAAGGTCTTGATCTGTCGTCGATTCGGGCAGATAGTACCAATCTGGGATTCTTACAACCTTTTATAGAAGGAATTTTCAGTGAAATAAATGGCCGTGTCAACGGAAATGTCCGTTTATATGGCGATTTCAAGCATTTGGATCTGGAAGGTGAAGTGAGGGCCAAAATGGATGCTAAAATTGATGTGTTGAACACCTATTTCCAAATCCGGGATGACTCCATACATATATCTTCGGGCAGTCTGGATTTCAGGAATGTAAAAGTCTATGACCGTGAGGGACATGACGGACTGGTAAATGGTTATCTGCATCACACAAAGCTGAAAAATCTAATGTACCATTTCAATATACGAGGAAACAACCTGTTGATGTACAATACCTACGAAGCCGGGAATATGCCTTTTTACGGAAAAGTATATGGTACAGGAAATGTGGTACTGGATGGTGGAAATAATGCGATGACAGTGGACGCTTCACTGACCACAGGCAACAATACCAGCTTCACTTATATAACCGGAGTAACCACGGAAGCAGCGAGCAATCAGTTTATCACTTTTTTGTAGACAAAACCCCCAAGCGCATTCACGATAATGTGAAACCAATCTTTTTACCACCACTCTAATGTGCGTAAGACTAAAGAGACGACGGACCTCCCTATGGATCTCCGCATCAACATGTTGATAGAAGCAACTCCCAGCGCTACCATGAAAATTATCATGGATCCTGTAGCGGGAGATAATATTACAGCAACCGGAAATGGAAATCTGCAAGTGAATTTTTTCAATAAAGGTGATTTCGTATGTTTGGTAGTTATGTTATAGATCAAGGTATGTATAAAACTAAGCATGCAGGAAGTAATACGCAAGGACTTTACCTTGAAATCGGGTGGTACGGTGACTTTCTCAGGTGATCCTTATCAAGCAAATCTTGATTTACAGGCGGTGTACACGGTTAATTCAGCTTCTTTAAGTGATTTGGTAGTAGATCCCTCGCGTAACCAAGGTACGGTGAAGGTAAACTGTCTGATGAATCTGACTGGAAATTTATCCAATCCGGATATTAAATTCGATTTGGAACTGCCCACTGTAAGCGAGGAAGACCGGGAATTGGTACGTAGTGCTACCAGTACGGAAGAACAAATGAATACACAGATTATTTATTTGCTGGGAATTGGTAAGTTCTACACCTATGATTATGCCAATAATGACCAATCCTCTAATGCGACCAGTTCGTTAGCCTTCAGTACACTTTCCGGTCAGCTGAACAATATGTTGTCCCAATGGATGGGCAATAAAAACTGGAACATAGGTGCCAACTTAAGCACCGGTGAAAAAGGTTGGACAGATGTGGAAGCAGAAGCTATGTTGTCCGGCAGGTTATTGAATAACAGGCTGATGATAAATGGAAACTTCGGCTATAAGGAGAATGTGATGGCAAATAGCAACTTCGTAGGAGACTTTGAAGCGATATGGTTATTGACAAAAAACGGAGATTTCCGTTTGAGAGGTATAATCAGACCAATGACCGCTATTTTACTAAATCTACCCTGACCACTCAAGGAGTAGGTCTCATGTATAAAAAAGATTTCAATACTTGGGACGAACTGTTCCGCTGGTTCTTATGGAAAAGAAGGAAAGGCTCGTTACAAAAACGAAGCGATGACTAATTAACCTATAAAGTTTATTTCATATCTTTGCAAGACAAATTTAAAAAATATGAATATGTCCTATTTACCCGCCGAATGGCATAAACAAAGTTTGATTCAACTAACGTGGCCCCATAAAGACACAGACTGGGCATACATGTTGGACGAAGTGAATGACTGTTTTCTTAAGATAGCTTATGAGGTTTTGAAACGTCAGAGTTTGTTGATTGTGGCTCCAGACCCCGATTCCATAAGAAATAGTATAGATAATTATGGAGCTGATATCCAAAAACTAGTCACATCAAAAATCAACACAAATGATACTTGGGCACGCGATCATGCTTTTATCACCCTGTTGAAAGAAGACGCTACTCCCCTGCTGCTGGATTTCTGTTTTAATGGCTGGGGAATGAAGTTTGCCGCAAATTATGATAACCAGATTAATAACGAACTGTATTTTCACCATCCTGTTCTGAAAGGTGAATATGTTTTCTGCCGGAATTTTATTTTTTAGAAGGAGGTTCCATAGAAAGTGATGGGAAAGGAAGCCTGCTGACTACAGAGCAATGCTTGCTGGCTAAAAACAGAAATGAAATGAACCGACAGGAAGTGGAGGATTTTCTAAAAGAAACATTCAACTTAAAAACAGGTCCTATGGTTGAAACATGGTTATCTGGCAGGTGATGATACAGACAGCCATGTGGACACATTGGCACGTTTCTGTCCGGATGATACCATTGTGTATGTAAAGTGCACCAATGAAAAAGATGAACACTATAAGGAACTGGCAATGATGGAAGAAGAACTAAAAGCGTTCCGTACTTTGGACGGCAAGCCATACCGCCTGCTTCCGCTACCTATGGCAAGTGCTGTTTATGATGAGGAACATCATCGCTTGCCGGCAACTTATGCCAATTTCCTGATAATGAATGAAGCTGTACTCTATCCTACTTATGCTGATTTTGTAAATGATATGTGCGCTAAAGAAGTATTGGCGGAAGCATTTCCCGGAAGAGAAATAGTAGGTATTGACTGCACTGCTTTAATAAAACGCAACATGGCTCGCTGCATTGCGTCACCATGCAATATCCCGAAGGTGTATATTAATAAATATATGTATGAAAAAGAACGATTAAAGTAGGAATTATCCAACAGACATGCACTAATGATATCCGTCACAATTTGAGCAAACTGCATCGCAATATAGAACAGGTGGCGGCGGCAGGTGCACAGCTGGTTGTATTGCAGGAGTTGCACAACACCTCTTACTTCTGTCAGACAGAAGATACGGATATGTTTGATTTGGCAGAACCGGTTCCCGGTCCTTCTACCGGTTTCTACAGTGAGTTGGCTGCCGGATACGGCATTGTACTGGTTACTTCGTTATTCGAGAAGCGTGCTCCGGGACTGTATCACAATACAGCTGTCGTTTTTTGACAAAGATGGCAGTATAGCAGGAAAATACCGCAAAATGCATATTCCCGATGATCCCGCTTATTATGAGAAATTTTATTTTACTCCCGGTGACCTAGGATTTGAACCCATTCAGACGTCACTAGGAAAACTAGGTGTACAAGTCTGCTGGGACCAATGGTATCCCGAAGGTGCACGGCTGATGGCACTGAAAGGTGCTGAAATTCTTATATACCCTACAGCTATAGGTTGGGAAAGCACAGACACTCAAGAAGAGAAAATCCGTCAACTAGGTGCATGGGTAACCGTGCAGCGTGGACATGCCGTGGCAAACGGCCTGCCGGTTATCGCCGTGAACCGTGTAGGACATGAGCCCGATCCTTCCGGTCAGACTAATGGTATCCAATTTTGGGGTAATAGCTTCGTGGCAGGTCCTCAAGGAGAAATACTGGTACAAGCCAGCAATATGGATGAAGAAAATATGGTAGTGGAACTGGATATGACCCGTAGCGAGAATGTTCGTCGCTGGTGGCCTTTTCTCCGTGACCGGCGTATTGATAAGTTTGAAAATCTAACCCGACGCTTTATAGATTAAATACAAACGTTATCGTTATATAAATTCACATATTCGTTAAACAATTCATGGTTAAGGCTGTTTTAGTTATCAGAATATTCAAAAGATATTATTGATTTACTAAACAGCTTAATTATGAAAAAAAGTATTATTTTTAGCCGCATTGTTACTTGTTTGCTTCAGCGGAGTGACAAATGCACAAACCAGAAAAAACAAAGAGAAGACGCTAAACGCGAAGCATGGAAGAAAGAACGTCAGGAAAAGAAAGCCTTGAAGCTCAGCAGGACTCTGTATCCTACGTCCAAGCAATTAATGCTTTAAAAAACGGTTCTTTTTGTATTAGAAGCTGATAACGTTGTATTCCGTAATGGAATAATGCGTTTTGTCTCCTCTAACACGAATTATGTGGAAGTAAACAATGGGCAAGGTATTATTCAGACCGCCTTTACTAATTTTGTGTATAACTGGAGCCCGAACGGCTTGGGAGGTGTCACGGTTCAAGGAAATGTGAACGGAATAAGTATGCGCCAGGATAAAGACGGTAATGTGTACTATAATTATGGAATTAATGGGATTGCCGTTTCGGCCACCGTTTCCATTGTACTGACTGGCGGAACCAATCAGGCCAGTGTTACTATAAATCCAAATTTCTCAGGCAATACGTGCTGACAATGAACGGATATCTGGTTCCCTATAACGAAAGTAGTGTATTCCAAGGAACAACATGGTAATTCATTAAGAAGATATGAGAAAAAAGGAATGGGCATTTTCACTACCCATTCCTTTTTATTTATTATTATAGCATTGGAAATGTTTCTTGTCTGCTCATAACATTAACCGAGGTTGTGATTCCAATTCCAATAAAAAACCTTTTTTAGCGGACAGTCCGCCTCCATATCCTGTCAGCGAGTGGTCACTACCGATCACACGATGGCAAGGTGCAAAGATTGATATGGAATTTGCACCATTAGCATTGGCTACCGCACGAACTGCTTGGGGCATTCCGATATGCCTGGCCATTTCACCATAAGATATTGTCCTGCCAAACGGTATCTTTAACAGTTCATTCCATACTGTTTTCTGAAAATCCGTGCCCACAAAAAGAAGCGGCACACTAAATTCTTTTTTGCGTTGTCCTGCAAAATACTCGTTGAGTTGCTCTATTGATTCTTCGATTATTTCTGACGTACTTATTTCAAATTCGGCACACAATATCCGCTTCAACCGTTGGTTCACACGATCGCAGTGTTTTTTCCACCTGCCAGTCACACAGGCAGAGTTTTTGGCCAAACGAACCGAGCAGCAACACTCCGCAGGGTGATTCATAACTCTTTATTTTGATCGTATTTTTCTCTTTCATACACTTCTTTTTTTATATGCTTCCTTCATATGTTTATAAGCTGTTTCAGCTTATCGGACTACTTAAACCAAAAGACAAAAGCGTAAAGAATTATACTGAAACAGTATTCGCTACGCTATGTTCGGATCCCCGTTATCGGTCTTTTATACAAGACTCATATAAAAGCAGACAAAACTTACTTTTCCTCTTTTTATATCAACGACCAGATTCAACTCATCAATTGTGATTGATCCAAAGCAGCAGGAGCATCAACATCACATCGCGCCCACTATTGTTTTTTTTAGGGAATGCTATGCAGTCACGAATACTATCAAGTCCTGCAAACAAAGAAACCCAACGATCAAGGCCATATGCCAGACCACCATGAGGAGGTGCACCGTATTTGAATGCATTCATCAGGAATCCGAATTGTTCTTCTGCTTTTTCGGAGTAAAGCCCAAAATTTCAAACATCTTGGCCTGTAATTGTGAATCATGGATACGGATTGAACCGCCACCAACTTCCACACCGTTGATTACCATATCATAAGCATCGGCACGAACAGCAGCCGGATCTGTATCCAACAAAGGAATATCTTCTTCTTTCGGATGAGTGAACGGATGGTGCATGGCCATCAGACGGCCTTCTTCTTCACTCCACTCAAACATCGGGAAATCAACTACCCACAGACAAGCAAATTCATTCTTGTCACGTAGTCCCAGCTGACGTCCCACTTCCAGACAGAAGTTCGCATAACTGCTTGCGAGTCTTCATGGCATCAGGACCGCTCAGAATCAGGATCAAGTCACCCGGCTTGGCACCGAACGCTTCCTTCATCTGCTGAAGGACTTCCTGTGAATAGAATTTTGTCTACACTGGATTTTTACATTGCCATCAGCTTCCACACGGGCGTAAACCATACCTTTCGCACCGATCTGAGGTTTCTGACAAATTCTGGTTAATTGGTCTAACTGTTTACGGGTATAACTTGCAGCGCCTTCCGCACAGATACCACCAATATATGCCGCATCATCAAAAACAGAGAAACCATGACCTTTCATGATATCCATCAATTCCACAAACTTCATGCCGAAACGCAAATCCGGTTTGTCGCTACCATAATATTTCATGGCATCCGCCCATGCCATACGCAGAAACGGTTCGCTCAACTCGACTCCACGTAACTCCTGAACAAATGTTTTGCCATTCCTTCGAAAGTGGAAATGATATCTTCTTGTTCAACAAAAACTCATTCACAGTCTATCTGAGTAAATTCCGGCTGACGGTCGGCACGAAGATCTTCATCACGGAAACACTTTACAATCTGGAAGTAACGATCAAAGCCGGAAACCATCAGCAATTGCTTCAGTGTTTGGAGACTGTGGTAGTGCATAAACTGTCCTGGTTCATACGTGAAGGAACAACAAAATCACGAGCTCCTTCAGGAGTAGAACCTACCAACATAGGAGTTTCCACTTCCAGAAACCCCTTTGCTGTCCAAATATCGACGCACCTCCATTGTCATTCTATGACGGAGTTCCAAATTTTTACGCACACAATTACGGCGTAAACCAAATAACGGAATTTCATACGGATATCATCACCTCCGTCACTATTATCTTCTATCGTGAAAGGAGGAGTTACCGCTTGAATTAAGTACATTCAATTCGATACGATGATTTCAATTTCACCTGTGGGAATATTCATATTCTTATTTGAACGTTCGTTCACTTCACGGTTATTTGAATAACAAATTCACGCCCCAAATTGGTTAAGTTCAAAGGCATTCACCGCTTCGTTGAATACCAATTGGGTAATACCGTAACGGTC